>Ga0310691_10000512_pt1 | contig 71608 bp, 63 predicted proteins | sample 176DNAGHGlowgp2_FD_203887 | JGI IMG/M metagenome (GOLD analysis project Ga0310691, IMG submission 203887) | Sheep rumen microbial communities from Palmerston North, Manawatu-Wanganui, New Zealand - 1766 DNA GHGlow gp2 (v2) (version 2) | ecosystem: Host-associated > Mammals > Digestive system >...
TGCACGCGAAAGCGTGCCATAATATTCGGCTGAGAGAAGCGGTACGGCTTCGCTTATTATGGTGCGAAGCGAATTGGAGCCGGGCACTGCCCGGTTATAGCGAAAACGTGCGTATTTCAGATTTTTTCTTCATTTACCATTGAATTTTTCCTCAGAATATGGTATAATGATATTTGGAAGAGTTCGGACTTCAGAAAAAACGAACCGAAATTAAAAGAATCAAACAGGAGTAACAAAAATGGCAAAACGAAGAAGGGTACGCTGGGACCGCGTTCTGATGGTATTCGGTCCCCTGCTGCTGATCCTGATTCTGCTGTGCAAATGCGGCGGATCGGATGACAAGAAAAAACAGAAGAACCCGGCTGATGAAGCTGTGCAAAGCAGTTCACCCGATGTTACCGAAATTGAACCGGATCTAACGACAGGCTCCAGCCAGATTATCACAACGAATACGACACAAGCCGCTGTTCCGGTCGATGTGCAGCAAAAAGAGCTTCTTGTTGTAATTGACCCGGGTCACGGCGGGGAGGATGCCGGTGCGCTGAATAACGCCCAAAATCCGACCCGCTTTGAAAAAGATGACAATCTGCGCCTTGCACTGGCGGTTGAGCAGGCATTTACGAAATATCCGAATATCAAGACAATTATGACCAGAACCGACGATACTTTCGTCGAGCTGAACGAACGCTGCCGCATTGCAAACGATGCAAAAGCGGACTTCTTCATTTCACTCCACCGGAATTCGGCTGTCGAAGGAAACGGCGTCGAAATCTGGGTCAATAATGACTCCGGCGGTGACAATACGATGGATAAGATGCTTGGGCAGTACATCATGGAGCTGCTTGCCGAAGCCGGTATTTCAAGCAACCGCGGCATTAAGTCCGGCTTCCGCAATTCCTCCGCCAATAATGAGAGCAACAACTATTATGTCAACCGGTACACCCAGATGCCGAGTTGTCTGATCGAAATGGGCTTTATGACCTCCGATCTCGACAATCAGAATTTTGATACGCATCTTCAGGATTATGCCAATGCGATTGCTTCCGCAGTTTCCGAACTGGTAACAGACAGACGGCTGCTCTCGAATGATATTCAGCCCTGACAAAAGACAGAGAGGAGTCCCTTTATGCAGAAGATCAGTTATACCGCGCTGCGAAAGCTCGCGAAACAGTGCAATCAGCCGGTGAAGCGGCTTGCAATCGTCGGAGACTGTGCGACGCAGCAGCTTTCTGCTGCCATTGCAGGAGAGTCCGTTCGGCGGAACTATCAGCTTGCCGTGCTGGATACCGATTATGACCAGATGGAGGCGCAGCTTCTCGATCCGAACTCTGAGCTGTATCAGTTTCAGCCGGATTTCATCCTGATGTTTGCATCCGCTGAAAAAGTGAAAAAACGCTTTCAGGATACTGTACCGGCAGAGCGGGCTTCCTTTGCAGAGAAAGAGATGCAGCGCTTTTGCAGCCTGTGGCAGGCGGCTGCCGCCAATTGCAAGGCAAAGATCCTGATGTTTGATTTTCCTGAGGAATCCGATGCGGTGTTCGGCAGCTTTGCACTGCGGACGCCCGTTTCATTCGGGTATCAGCTCCGGAAACTGAATATGCTTCTCAGTGAGCGCATTGCCGAATCCTATCCGCAGGTTTACCCGATTGCCCTCAGCGCAATTCAGTCTGAGCGCGGAAGATCGCAGTTTTTTGAGGATCGGACATGGTATCTCGCAAAACTCGCCGTGATTCCGGATGCACTGCCGGATGTTGCAAGCCGAATACTGGATACGGTTATCGCGCTTGCAGGCAGAGTGAAAAAATGTGTGGTAGTCGATCTGGATAACACGCTCTGGGGCGGAGTGATCGGCGATGACGGCATTGACGGCATTCAGCTCGGCGAACTCGGAGACGGTCCTGCGTTTGTTGCATTGCAAAAGTGGCTGCTGGAACTCAAACGCCGCGGAATTCTGCTCGCAGTATGCAGCAAAAACAATGATGATACGGCACGGGAACCGTTTGAAAAGCATCCGGAGACCGTATTGCGGCTTGAGGACTTTGCTGCATTTGTCGCAAACTGGGACAATAAGGCGGATAATATCCGGAAAATCCAGCAAACGCTGAATATCGGCATGGACAGCTTCGTGTTCCTCGACGATAACCCGTTTGAACGGAATCTCGTGCGCGAAATGCTCCCGGAGGTCACTGTTCCGGAGCTGCCGGAGGATCCCGCGCTTGTTCCGGCCTATGTTGAGGGGCTGCATCTGTTTGAAGCGGTCAGTTATTCTGAGGAAGATTCCGCACGAACCGCACAGTATCAGGCAGAGGCAAGCCGTACTGCGGCACAGGCGAGTTTCACAAGCTATGACGACTACCTCGTTTCACTCGAAATGCAGGGCGAAATTTTGCCTTTTGACAGCTTCCACTATCCCCGGATTGCACAGCTGACTCAGCGCTCCAACCAGTTCAATCTGCGTACCGTGCGCTATTCGGAAGCGGATATCGCTGCGATTGCGCAGGATCCGGAGTATTTCACACGCTATATGACGCTCTCCGATAAATTCGGCGAGCACGGGCTGATCAGCGTCGTAATCTGCAAAAAACAGAGTGCGGACACGCTGTTCATTGACACATGGCTCATGAGCTGCCGCGTTCTGCGGAGAGGCGTTGAAGGGTGCCTGTTCGATGCAATCGTAAAGATGACACTGGACAGCGGTTTCCGTTATCTGACCGCGGAATATCTCCCGACAGCGAAAAATAAGATGGTTGCACATTTTTACGATGAAATCGGAATGCAGCCGAACGGTGACGGAACCTATCGCTTAGATTGTACGCAGCATCAAAACCACAGTCATTATATCAAAATTCGTTGAATCTGGACATATTTTCTGAAAATTTCAAAAAATAGCTTGAAATCTTTTTGAAACTGTGGTATAATACGATTATGAAGATCGCTGCAGCCGCATGGGCAGCGATCACCGGCAGATGTCGGTCTCTTAATAAGCGCCTTGCGGAGAAAGAGGAATACTATGAAGAAATTAACCGTATTTGCACTGATGGCTGCCGCTGCTGCCGGCGCTGCTGCTTACGTTCTGGCTAAAAAGCGTCAGGATGAGGCTTGCTGCCGCTATGATGCAGATGAGTTCGATGATGATGACTGCTTCTGCGAGGATTGCGGGGTTTGCAGCGATGAGACTGATGAAGGCGCTGAAAAGGCTGCCGAAGCTGCTGAAGATGCTGCTGAAAAGGTTGCCGATGCTGCTGAGGATATTGCAGATGCAGCTGAGGATGCAGCCGAGGATCTGGCCGATGCAGTGAAGGACGCTGTCGAGGACGACGAGTAATTGAATTGTCTGAAGTTCGGAAACGGGATGGCGGTCATCTGTCATCCCGTTTTTCATGTTGTGTTGTGAGGCGAATTTATGCAAAAGATTCTGGGTTATCTGCGGCGTGCAGTTCAGGAATTTGATCTGATTCAGGAGGGCGACCGGATTGCGGTCGGCATTTCGGGCGGAAAAGACAGTCTTGTACTGCTGACCGCTCTGCGGGATTTTCAGCGGTTTCAGCTTGTGAATTATTCCCTTGTCGGGATTACACTTGACCCACAGTTTAATGGCGAAGCTACTGATTATTCTCCTGTCGCGGATTACTGCGAAAAAATCGGTGTGGAGTATCATCTGATTCCGACCCATATCGGGGAGATTGTATTCCGGCATCGCGGTGAAAAGCATCCGTGCAGCCTGTGTGCGAAAATGCGGCGCGGCGCTCTGCATGACCATGCAAAAGCGCTCGGCTGCAATAAGCTGGCACTGGGACACCATAATGACGACGCAATTGAGACATTTCTGATGAATCTGTTTATTGAGGGCAGAATCGGCTGCTATGCGCCGAAATCCTATCTTTCCCGCAAGGATCTGACACTGATCCGCCCTTTGAGCTTTGCGCCGGAGCGCGAGATTATTCATGCGGCAAAACAGTGCGATTTTCAGGTGGTCAAGTCCAGATGTCCGGTGGACGGACATACGAGCAGAGAGGAAATGAAGAATTTTATCCGTGAGCAGGAGAAGGCACACAGCGGCTTTAAGACACGCGTGTTCGGGGCGATGCGCCGCGGCAATGTAGACGGCTGGGGCGGTACGACCTATTATCGCAATCTTTCCATGGACAACCCGGAGACAAACGGCAAGCCTGAGCGGTTTCATATGCTCGAACGCGAAATCGCACGGCGGCTGAAGGAGGGACAGTATGCGGATCTTGGGGATTGAGAGTTCCTGTGACGAAACCGCTGCCTCTGTTGTAGAGGACGGACGCGTGATTCTGTCAAATGTCATCGCATCGCAGGCAGATGAGCATAAGCAATACGGCGGCGTTGTCCCGGAGCTGGCATCCCGCAGGCACTGCGAAAATATCCTGTGGGTTGTGAAAAAGGCACTCAGCGATGCGGATATGACGCTTCAGGATGTCGATGCAATTGCAGTGACCTATGCGCCCGGGCTGATCGGCGCGCTGCTGGTCGGTGTCAGCTTTGCCAAGGGACTTGCGATGATGACCGGGAAACCGTTGATTCCGGTGCATCATACTGAGGGGCACGCTGCTGCGAATTATCTCGTGCATCCGGATCTGAAACCGCCTTATCTCGGTATCATCGTCAGCGGCGGACACACCAGAATTGCGGAGGTGCAGGATTACACCTGCTTCCGTACCGTCGGCAAAACCAGAGACGATGCAGCCGGCGAATGCTTCGATAAATGTGCGCGGGCTATGGGATTCCCCTACCCCGGCGGCGTCCATGTCGATGAAGCGGCACAACGCGGAGATGCGGCTGCATTTCGTCTGCCGAAAACGAAAATGGACGGAAATCCGTATGATTTCAGCTTCTCCGGGCTGAAAACCTATGTGGTGAATTATCTGCATAATGCGGAACAGCGCGGCGAAGCAGTCAATACGGATGACATGGCGGCAGCGCTCCAGCAGGAGATTGCACGGACGGTCACAGAAAAAACAATTTCAGCAGCAATAGCGCTTGGCTATCGCACTGTTGCGCTGTCAGGCGGCGTTTCTGCGAATTCCGGTGTGCGGAATGCGCTTTCAAAGGCGTGTGAGGAAAACGGTTTTACTTTTTGTGTGCCGCCGATCGCGCTTTGCGGCGACAATGCTGCCATGATTGCTGCGCAGGGATACTATAATTATCTTGCGGGAATTACGGCGGATATGTCGCTGAATGCCGTCGCATCAAAGGAGCTGCGCGGCGAAAGTGCGCAGAATCCGGTATGAGAACATTAGAGAAACTGAAAGACGGGCTGTATGTCTGCCGGAGTGAAATTCACAGCTTTGGCACGGATGCATTCCTGCTGACCGGATTCAGCCGCTACCGTGCAAAGGATACTGTCTGTGACCTCGGTACCGGCTGCGGGATAATCCCGCTTCTGATGCAGCGTCATCAGCCGCCGAAGCTGATTTATGCGGTTGATATCCAGCAAGAGGCAATCGAACAGCTGCACGAGGGCATGGCTGCCTGTGACCCTATGCCTTCGATTACGCCGGTTTGCGCCGATCTTCGGAATCTCTGGGACGGCGCACCGCACGGCACACTGGATCTTGTGACCTGTAATCCGCCGTATAAGGCGCATGAGGCAGGCATTCTTTCGGCGGATCCCGCAAAGCAGATCGCACGGCATGAGATCGCGTGCAGCTTTACTGATGTTTGCAGTGCTGCTTCCCGTCTGCTTCGTTATCACGGGCGTCTCTGCGTTTGCTGCCGCCCGGAGCGCCTGACGGAGTTTATCTGCGCCATGCGTGAAAACAGCATTGAGCCGAAGCGCCTGCGTTTTGTATGCAAAACACCGCAGGATGCGCCGTGGCTGTTTCTGCTGGAGGGAATGAAGGGTGCGAATCCGTTTCTGCGCGTTGAACCGACACTTTTTATGCGTTCCGGTGCAGGCATGACGGATGAAGCTGCCCAAATCTGTCATTATGGAGAACAATACTTATGAGCGGGATTTTATATGTCGTCGGAACACCGATCGGCAACCTGGGGGATATTACAGAGCGGCAGCTTGAAATACTCGGAGCGGTTGATTTCATTGCCGCAGAGGATACCAGGGTCACACGCAAGCTGCTGACACATTTCGATTTACATACGCCGCTGGTCAGTTATCATGAACACAGCCCCGAGGCGGTGATCCGGCGCATTGCCGAGCGGCTGCATAGCGGCGAATCCTGCGCGGTCGTGACAGATGCCGGTATGCCCTGTATCTCCGATCCCGGCGCTTTGCTGGTGCAGCGCTGTATTGCAGAAAGCATCCCGATGCAGGTTGTGCCCGGACCCAGCGCGGTGATTTCGGCGCTTGCAGTATCGGGACAGGACACCGGGAGATTCTGCTTTGAGGGATTTCTCTCTGTCAACAAAAAACAGCGGTATGCACACCTGAACAGCTTAAAAAATGAGCAGAGAACCATGATTTTCTATGAAGCGCCGCATAAGCTGCTGCACACGCTTCAGGATATGGCAGAGGTGTTCGGCAGAGACCGCTCCCTGACACTTTGCAGGGAACTAACGAAAATCCATGAGGAAGTGCAGAAAACAACTATTCAGGAGGCTGCTGCATTCTATGAGGTAAATCCGCCGCGCGGGGAGTTTGTGCTGGTAGTTGCAGGAGCGGGAATTCCGGAGGAAGAACAGCCGTCTATGGATACAGTCATTGCGGCAGCACGGGAGCGCATTGCGGCCGGTGAGCGTGCGGCAGATGTATGCCGTCAGCTCGCCGCAGAGACCGGATATGCAAAACGTGCGCTGTATGAGGCTGTTATACAGAATAAATAAAAAAACGTGCCCGCCGGATTTGAAATCCTGCGGGCACGTTTTGTGTGCGGTTTACTCGACAGCGCGAATCTGCTCAATCAGCGGATCCTTCTGCATTCTGTGCATCGGGATAACGGAAGCGACAACCGCAACAATGAACGCTGCGGCAGATGCCGTAATTACCTTGAAAACCGTCATGCCGTAAGAAGCAAGATGTCCGTTATCCAGTCCTGCCGTAAAGTTTTTCATCATGGATGAGCCGGGATCGGATACCATACTGTTGGCATCTTGCTGAATCAGCCAGTATACGAATGTTTCTGTTCCGAAGATGACAAGGAGAGAGATAACTGTCGCGAGAACAGCAGAAAACAGGACGAATTGCAGGCATTCAATCACTGCCATGCGGTACATCTGCCCGCGGGTCATGCCGGAGCACTGCAATGCAGCCAGCTCGGATTTTCGGTTGATGATGCCGGTCGAGATAATATTGATCATGTTGATAATCGCGATCAGGGAAACCATAATCGTGACGAACAGCCCGGCGATTTTCACCGCTGAAATAATCGTTGAGGCATTCTGCATCGCAGTATAATTGTCCATTCTGAGGATCAGATGTGAATCAGATTGTAAATAGTGCTTTGCCTGCTGATAATCTGCACCCTTTTTCAGATTACAGCTCAGTTCACTTCCGCCCATGAACTGCTTGTTGTCATAGCCATAGCGCTGCAAATCCGATTCATACCGTTCTGCCGGATACACCAGCACAAGCTCCCATTCCGATAGCGCACCGTACGGCGTAGATGCCCGGATTCCGTAAGGGAAAACAGCAGTTTCGGATTGGAACTGATAGTAATGGAATGGGTATTCTTCTGTGCCGAGTCCGTCTGTAACAAAGGGTTCGTCCTTTTCTTCGGCAATCCGTGCTTCATCCTCTGTGATCTCGGTCTGAAAGCGCAAATCAACACTGACTTCACCCTCGGCGTCTTTCAGATCGCTGTTCGGATCATGATATACAATTGCCTTGCCATATGAGACAAATTCATCATAGGTCATCGGCGCATCTGTATATTTCCAGATGCGGTCATATGTTGCACGGTTGACATAGACGATATCGACAATCGTTTCCGGAGATTCTGTCAGCCTGTTTGTAAATAATATCTTAGCAAATTCGATATTATCGAAATATCCGGTTTCTTCGAGCGTTTTGGTATATCGCAGGGTCGGAAGTCCGTCATCTCCCGCAAACCGGATATAACCGACGCTTTCAGGCTCCGAATCCTCTGCATCGCCGTTGATTTCATACATGAGCGCGAAATCCGACTGCGTATAGCCGAACATATCCACCTCGTACCGCATACTCCGTATGACATCTTCAGCACGGCTCATGACTGTCCCGAAGATCGCAAACATCATCAGGGATATCGTCAGGGATAGGACGGTAATGACAAAGCGCTTTTTCTGCCGGCGAACATTGCGCGATGCCAGCTTGCCTATCCAGCCGAACAGCAGTCCGGAGACGGACGCACGCTTGACCTTCTTTACGGTATTCTGCCGCGCAGTCATCGCCTCCATCGGCGTTTTTCTGATGACACGCATACCGGTGCCGTAAGCGGAGAACATGACCCAGATGAAGCCGAGAATCATGCCGAATGCCAGCATCCAGGGGTTAATGGTGTAAACCACATATTTGCTGATTTTTTCACTCGTGTCAAACAGAACATGGGAAATGCCGGTCGTCAGAACCACACGGTAGGTAACATATCCGAACAGCACACCCAGCGCCCCGCCGAGCGGAACGCCGATGACGGAAAGATACAGTCCCTCGACCGTCAAAATCCGGACAATCTGCTTCGGGGTTGCGCCGATTGACTGCAAGACGCCGAACTGCCGCTCGCGTTCCTTTGAGGATATCTCAAACGCTGTGTCAATGACAAGGCGCAGCAGAATCATCAGAATCAGCACGGCAATAAAGAACAGCCCGAAATAAAACGCCATTTCAAATCTGGCAGAATCCGTCAGCAGATCAATGGTCAGCAGATCATAGTTGATGCTCGCGTTGTAAGGAATCGACTCTGCGGAATTCTCAATCCGCTCTGTTACGCCGGTTGCTTTTTCCAGCTTGTTGAAATATTCCCGTTCGTCTTCGATATACTTGCTGACTGTGACATATGTTATTGTCCAGTCGTTTTCGTCGTCCACTGTTTCGACCTTTGAGACCTCGGGAAACGATTTGAGCTTTTCCGCTTCCTCCGCGGTCAGATTATAGAACGCAAAGTGTCCGGGCAAATCATCAAATGCCTCATTGCGCCGGATTTTGACATAAGTCGAATACAGGCAGAACAGCATGGAGATCAGCGCAACGGCGATCGCAATGCTGCAAACGGTCAGAATCGCGTGCCTTTTTTGAGCGGAGATATAACGCCGCGCAAGTTTTGATTCAAATCTCATGGCGATGCTCCTTTATGATGCGGTATTCATCGTGTCATTTGTGATTTGTCCGTCTGAAATCGTGATAATCCGGTCGCATTGCAGCGCAATGCTTTCATCATGTGTAATGATGAGCATTGTTTGTTTGAAATCGCGGTTTGACTGCCGGAGAAGCCGGACAATTTCGGCGCTGTTTTTGCTGTCGAGGTTGCCGGTCGGCTCGTCTGCGAGGATGATGCCGGGCTCGGCAAACAGCGCACGTCCGATTGACACACGCTGCTGCTGTCCGCCGGAAAGCTGCGAGGGAAGATGATTCCGGCGCTGTGACAGGTTGAGCAGATCCAGCATTTTATTAAGACGCTCTTTGTCGGGCTTTCGTCCGTCCATGATAACCGGAAGCGTGATGTTTTCTTCGACATTGAGCACCGGAATCAGATTGTAGAACTGATAGATCAGCCCAACCTGTCGCCGCCGGAATATCGCAAGGTTTTTATTATTCTGCTTGAAAACATCCTGTCCGTCCAGATAGATTTTTCCGGAGGTTGGGCGGTCTACACCGCCGAGAATGTGCAGCAGCGTAGATTTTCCGGAGCCGGAGGGGCCGATGATTGCGGTCATCTGACCTCTCGGAACCGTAAAGCTCACATTGCTCAGGGCATCGACTTTTGTCTCGCCCTTTCCGTACTGTTTCGAGATATTTTCGACTGTCAGAAATTCCATTTGACAGACCTCCCTTTCCTTTGATGGTTTTATTATAGCATAGCTTTATCACTTTTTCGTGACTGCTTCATTACAATTCTGTCACTTTCGGGAATCCCGGCGGGTAAATATGTTATTTTTTATGCAGCTATTGACTTTCTTTCCGAAATATGCTATACTACATTCGGGCACACAGCGTGCTGAGACCGGTACTTCCCGCCGAAGACCGGATCAAGGCAGATTTCGCTGTTCGCCCGCAAAAAGCATGTCCGTGCTTGTGTTGTATCCCCGGAGCGGGAATAATAACAGGAGGAGGCATTTATTATGTCAAATGAATTAACTCGGAAGAAGCTGGATGTTCAGTCTATGGTCGGGCTCGGCGTTCTGACTGCAATCGTCATCGTTTTGCAGGCAGTTGCAAGCCAGATCAAATTCGGTACATTCAGCATTACGCTTGTTTTGGCACCGATCGTAATCGGTGCTGCAATGTACGGCTGGAAGGCGGGTACATGGCTCGGTCTGGTGTTCGGCATCATGGTGCTGATCAGCGGCGACGCTGCACCGTTTATGACTGTCAATGCACCGGGAACCGTTATCACGGTCCTGCTCAAAGGTGCTCTGGCTGGTCTGGCAGCAGGTCTTGTCTATAAGCTGCTGGAGAAATGGAACCAATGGATTGCCGTAATCTGCGCAGGTATTGTGTGCCCGGTTGTGAATACTGGCATTTTCCTGATCGGCTGCCGTCTCTTTTTCTGGAATACGATCAAGGAATGGGGCGCCGGCACCGGTTACAGCAATGTCGGCAAGTACATTCTGTTCGGTCTGGTCGGAACGAATTTCCTGGTCGAGCTTGGTATCAACATGGTACTCAGCACCACGATTGTCCGGATTCTGAATTCGATCAAAAAGCCTTCCGACAATAACTGACGAAAGGGACTTTATTCCATGCTGCTGACAATTGATATCGGCAATTCCAATATCTGTATGGGCTGTGTGAAGGATCACAAGGTTCAGTTTGTGGAGCGGATGAACTCCGACCGCAACAAAACCGATCTGGAGTATGCCGTACTTTGCAGAACCGTTATGTGGCTGCATCAGATTGATATTTCTTCGCTGCGCGGCGCAATCATTTCTTCGGTTGTGCCGCCGCTGACCGACCTGATTTCTAAGGCAATTGAAAAGCTGACCGGTATCAAGGCTTTGGTCGTCGGACCGGGCATGAAAACCGGCATCAACATTCTGCCCCAGGGCGTCGGCGCCGATCTGGTTGTCGGTGCGGTTGCAGCGATTCAGTTTTACGGTGCGCCCGCGATCATCATTGATATGGGCACTGCAACGACGATGACCGTGATTGACCGGAATCAGAATTTTATCGGCGGTATTATTTACCCCGGTGTCGCGATTTCACTGGAATCGCTCGAATCCGGCACCGCGCAGCTTCCGCATATTCAGATCAAGGCGCCGCAGAAGGTCATTCACACCGACACAATTGCCTGTATGCAGGCGGGGGTGGTTTACGGCAACGCCGGCGCAATTGACGCGCTGATCGACCGGATGCAGGCAGAGCTGGGATATGAGACGAAGATTATCGCAAGCGGCGGGCTTGCGCCTCTGATCGTCCCCCACTGCAAGCATGACATCATTATTGATGACGAGCTGCTCTTAAAAGGCTTGGATATTTTATTCCATAAGAATTGCAAGTAACGGATAAACCCCGCGCTGTGAGATATCAGCGCGGGGCTTCTTATTTTTTGAGGAGGTGCTCCGGTACCGTAGAAACAGTACCGGAGCTCTTATTGTTTTGATTATTCCTGATGTTTCAGTGCATCGCTCATCGGAATTCGCTTGATCTTCCGCAGGAGTATGACCGCAACAACCAGATAACTCAGGATGCCGCAGCCGAACATCGCAGCAAGCAGCGGATAGATCGTTGTGTACTCAAACCAGCCCGGATAGTCAGACATTGCAACATGAATCACAATCTCCATAAGCCAGTTGACGAGCGGGATTGTGACGGCAAATGCAAGTATCGTGACAACCGTTGTCGCCATGATATACAGGCTGTTGATTTCACCGTCGGAGTATCCGAGAATTTTCGTCATCGAAATCGCCTGACTGTTTCGCTCAATGATGATTTTCGACAGCAGATAAATGAGCAGCAGGAACATGATGATGCCGAATATAAGGAAGATTTTTGCCATGCCGCCCATTGAGCGGATCAGTTGCTCGGAAACCTTCGTCATATCCTCCGCCGTGATAACTGCGGCAAAGTTGTCTTCATCAATATCAGTCAGTTCTTCGCGGGAGAAGTAACCGGTGTAGTAATCAGATTCTTTCCCGAATTCGCTGCGGAATTGATCGTCTGTCATGAAGACCGCAAGTCCGGCAGGATAATAGACCACATCCTGAACCTTGAACTCGTATTTTTCATCTTCATACCGAGATTCCAGCTTGATCGTGTCCCCTTTTTCAATCTTGAATTTTTCAGAGTAGCAATTCGAGATTATAACCGACTGTCCGTCCGATACTGCGGGGGCGTAGATGCTGTTCTGTTTGAAGCCGTAGATTGTCACATCTTCGCTTTTCAGTCTGCCCTCGGGCGTGCGGAGCGTGTCGGCGCAGTACTGTTCCGCATCCGCAGCAGCAGTATCTGCCGGCGATTTCAGGATATACTGATACGGCGCGATCATGTGCTCCACAATGTTGTCTTTCATGTGATTGAGCATCGGTGAGAACATCAGACCGAACAGCAGAATGACATTTGCAAGGAAAATGCCGAAAACCAGCACAATGTAATTCGGAATGTTCTGGAACAGAACACGCAGCCGGAAACGATGCAGAATCGGGATTTTCGTGTTCAGTTTGAACGCTTTTTTCCGCTTTGAGGTACGCAGATCGCCGCGCATGAACCGCAGCGGGGAGAGCCGCATTTTCGAGCGGATGACAACGAAATTGATCAGTACCATGAGGAACACCGGCACAACCGTGGTCTTGAGGAACGCAGAAGCATTCCACAGCGTTTTATAGGTTGTCAGACAATAGCTGTTGTAGTAGATACCGGCAACAAACTCTTTCAGCAGGGAATAACCCAGAATATTACCGATCACGGCGCCGAGCAGCGTAACAATTGCCGGCATAATCATGTAATGCCGTGTCAGCTCGCCGCGGGTATAGCCAGAAGCGCGAAGTGTGCCGATGACATTTGCTTCCTGTACGATCGTGTTTGACGTCGTAATTGCAGATACAAATGCGATAATCGCAACGAGAATATAAAGGAACACCGTGAACATCATTGCATCGCCGGTAATATCGTTTCCGGTGAAGATAATCGCCTGATTGGAATAAGCGGGCAGATAATTCTTCAGCGTCAGGAATTCCGGCATCACCGCATCTTCCGGCGATGTTCCGTTCGCTGCCGCCTCAGCCATCACGGCAGCAGCATCAGATTCCGCCTTTGTCTGAAGAATGTTCGCAGTTCTTTCGAGCAATTCGTCTGATGTTTTCTTGGCCTGCTTCTCATCTTCAATTCTGCCGGAATTGTATTTCCAGGCATAACTGTAATGCAAATGCGTATCACGGATCTGACCGAAGGCTTCCGGTGTAACAACTGCAACGCCGAAGCGCATGGCATCAAACATCATATCGGAGGGGCTCTCGAACAGCGCACTGTAATCAGTCAGCGCAACCAGACCGGTGATCCGATACGATTTGTGATTCAGCGTCAGGGAATCCCCGATTTTCAATTTGTTGTTTACGGCATAGAGCCTGTCAATTGCGATTTCGTCGGCAGCCTGCGGGAAGCTGCCGTCCATCAGGCATTCGAGGTTGACCTCAGTACGCTTTTTGAATACACGCAGCGTGCTGTCAACTTCCTCGGTGGGTTCATCTTTATAAAAGTTTTCGTAGAATGTCAGCTTGCCGTCTGCAATTTCGTTCAGCGTCTCCGAATCAGGCAGCGCAGAAAACTCGAGGTTGCCGTCCTCAATACTGTACTTTGTGAAGCTCTCGTCATATGCTTTCGACATCGAATGACTCGCAACAAGAAAGCCGGAGACAATCGCAATCATGCCCGTGATGAAGATGAAGATGACGGCATACTTTCCCACATCGGATTTCAGGTTACGAGGCAGGCGTTTCGTCAAAGGATTTCTCATATCGCGCCTCCCTTACCATTCCAGCTCGGAAGCAGGCGTTTTCGTTTCATTGACATAGTTTTTGCGAATCTGACCGTCACGGAGTTTAATCACGCGGTCTGCCATATTTGCAATCGCAGCATTGTGCGTTACCATGACCACGGTACAGCCGTATTTCTGGTTGACTTCCTCAATCAGCCGCAGGATTTCCTTTGAAGTGTTGTAGTCAAGAGCGCCGGTCGGCTCGTCACAAAGCAGGATGTCGGGGTTTTTCACAATCGCTCTGCCGATTGCAGTGCGCTGCTGCTGACCGCCGGAGAGCTGGTTCGGCAGCTTGTGGCGGTGCTCATAGAGACCGAGCGTTTTCAGGATTTCATCGGTATCAAGCGGGTGTTCACTGAGATAAGCACCGACCTCAACATTTTCCTTGATGTTAAGATTCGGAATCAAATTATACATCTGGAAGATATAGCCGAGATGCTTTCTGCGGTAGCGCGTGCGGTTGCGCTCGGTCATATCGTCGATCTTTTCGCCGTTGATTGCGATATAGCCGCCGTCTGCGCTGTCAATGCCGCCGATGATATTCAGCAGGGTTGATTTTCCGGAGCCGGACGGTCCGAGCAGAACACAGAATTCGCCTTTTTCGATTGCGATATCAATGCCCTTGAGCACCTCGACCCGGTTTTCGCCTTCACCGAAGCCTTTTTTGATGCCGCTGATTTCCAGAAACATAGATGTCCTCCTTCTGCAATTGAACGATTGCTCAACTGCTCATTTTATAACCCGTAAAGGAAGCGGTTATGTACCGCTAACTATATTTTAGCATATTACGGCTGAAAATGCAAGCACTTTTTTCAATATCGGCAGTATTACCAGTAAAACCACACGCTCTGCGAAAAAGAATTATATCTATTGATGGCTCAGCTTGTCTGCATATTTGTAAAATATTGCATATATTCTTAGGCTCAGAACCAGTCTCAAAAAGATGTTGTTTCTGATTTACTCCCCGTCAGTTTCTCTGTAGACTTTTTCGCCCGCTCCTGATAGACTTTTTCGTCCGCTCCCATTGAAATTTCTGCCATAATGTGGTATAATAAGGAAAATGCTTTTATGGGGGTGCTATTTTGAAAAGAAAGAGAATCGCACTGCTGACCGCTTATCCCGAAGGCATCTATGCCAAGCGAATCATGGAAGGCGTCTTTGCGCAGTGCTGTGCTTATGACTACGATGTGTTTGTATTTACGCCGCTTGTGCAGGTTGTGCACTATTTTCGCGAATATCTGAACGGTGAGCTCAATATTTTCCGGCTGATGAATTTCGATCAGATTGACGGTGTGATCGTCGATACCAGTACACTGACTGAGGATCATATTCCGTGGGTCGCGGAACGGCTCCTTGCACAGTTGAAAGAATCCTGTGATAAACCGGTGATTTCGGTCGATCTTGCGCTCGGAGATTATCCGGTTGTCAATACCGACGATGTTGCAACTATGGCAGCGATTACTGCCCATGTGCTCGATCATCACGGCTGCCGGGATATCTACTATCTCTCCGGCTATTACGGGCACGAGGTTGCGGAAGAGCGTCTGCGCGGCTTTACACAGGAGCTTGAAAAACGGAATATACCGATTGAACAGGATAAAATTTTCTACGGAGATTTCTGGTATACCGGCGGCGAAACACTCGCAGACCGCATTGTCAGCGGCGAGCTGAAGCTTCCCGAAGCGATTATCTGTGCAAGCGATCATCTCGCAATCGGTCTTGCGAACAGGCTCATGAAAAACGGAATCAAAGTTCCGGAGCAGGTAATCGTAACCGGTCACGATGCGACAGCCGAAGCGGTGCTCAATCATACGACCATCACAACCCATGTACCGGAAACAAGCCGGTCCGCTGCCGAAGCAGTCAACCGGATCCGCGGGATTCTGGAACCGGATAAAGAGATTCTCCCGCCCGCAGAGCCGGAGCTGAACGGCCTGATTACCGGAGAAAGCTGCGGCTGCGGCACGAATACCGATTGCCTGCGCGAAATTCTCAGCACAGCGCTGGTTCATAATTACCAGAACCTCACCAATTCTGACATTCAGGATCAGGTCGATCTCGGGCGGCTGAATATCAGCTATATGTTCGAGAGCATCACGGCTAAGCCTTCGGTGCATGAAGCGCTGTACGGCATCATGTATAATGCCTATCTGCTCCGTCCATACCGCAATTTCTGGCTCTGTCTCCGCGATGACTGGCTTGATACGGAGCATACCTGTAAGGAAGGCTATCCGGAAATCATGCGGAATGTGCTCCATGCAATTCCGCAGAACAGCGAGCTGCCTGAGCAGACACAGCATTGCGGTGATTCGCCGATGTATAATTTCAAAACAAAAGATCTGATTCCGGATTTCCCGGAAAATCAGGATACGCCCTCGGTATTTTATTTTACACCGGTGCATTTTCAGGATAATACTCTGGGTTATGCCGTGCTGGAGTGCGATCTGGCGCAAAAGCAAACGATCGGCAGCGTGTACCATCTCTGGCTCCGGAATGTCAGCAATGCATTGGAAATGAAACGGCTTCAGGTACGCGGTGAGCGTGCTGCCGGGAAACTTGCTAAAATTCAGGAGACACAGGCAGCCAGCGATTCTGCGGAAACCTGATGCGGTATCCGGTCAGGTTGACAAATCTGCGGTTTTCTGGTATCATATAAAAAGCAGAGCCGGCATATGACCGGTGCGCAATGATTAGATAGAAAAGAGGAATGATTATGGCATTTCAGCCCTATCAGGCGTCTATGCTCGCACTCGGACAGGCGCCCTCCGTTATCCGCGAAACTTTTGAATACGGCAACCGCCGCGCAAAAGAAATCGGCAGAGAGAATGTGTTTGATTTCAGTCTCGGCAACCCCAGCGTTCCAGCTCCGGAGTCCGTGCATGATACCATGCGCAGACTGATGGATGAGACCGACTCGGTTATGCTGCACGGCTATACCTCGGCTGTCGGCGCTGAACCGACCCGCACTGCGATTGCAGACGATATCAACAAGCGCTTCGGCGCCGGCATCTCCGCTTCCGATATCTACATGACCTGCGGCGCGGCTGCTTCGCTGACTGTAACGCTGCACGCAATCCTCTGCCCCGGCGACACCTGCATGACCTTTGCGCCGTTCTTCCCGGAGTACCGCGTATTTGTTGAGGCAGCAAATGCAAAACTGACCGTCGTTCCGGCTGATCTTGACAGCTTCCAGATGAACCTTTCGGCTTTTGAAAAGCTGATTACACCAGAAACAAAGGCGATTATCGTCAATACGCCGAATAACCCGACCGGTGTTGTATTCACAGAGGAAAATCTGCGGAAATTCTGCGATATTCTTAAACAGAAAGAAGCGGAATACGGCCATCCGATTTATCTGATTGCAGACGAGCCTTACCGGGAGCTTGTCTATGATGATACGACGGTTGTTCCGTATCTGACGAATCTGTATGATGATACATTCGTTTGCTATTCTTACAGCAAATCGCTTTCGCTGCCCGGCGAGCGTATCGGCTATATTGTTGTTTCGCCGAAAATGGCGCAGAACAGAGAAGTCTATGCCGCTGTCTGCGGCTCCGGCAGAGCGCTTGGCTTTGTCTGCGCACCGAGCATGGCACAGCGTGTCGTTGCGGAAAATGTCGGCAAAACCTCCGATCTGTCAATTTACCGCCGCAACCGTGATCTGCTCTATAACGCGCTGACCGAATACGGCTATCGCTGCATTTATCCGGACGGCGCATTTTATCTCTGGGTACAGGCACTGGAACCGGATGCCAATGCATTCTGCCAAAAAGCACGGGATTACGAGCTGCTGCTTGTTCCGTCTGATTCCTTCGGATGCGAGGGCTTCATCCGTATCGCATACTGCGTCACAACCGAAATGATTGAACGCTCTCTGCCCGCATTCAAAAAGCTCGCAGAATCATATAAGTAACAAAAAACAAAAAACGGTCAAAAAAGGGTTTTTCTCCCTTTTTTGACCGTTCCTTTTTATGCAGTCATCAGCCGGACAAACCGGTACATACAATAAGCGAAAAACAGCAGAAAACCGGGATTCAGGCAGACTGTCTGCAAGCGGCGATTCTTCGGGATCGGCTTAATCGGCGGATTCAGCCGAAAATACTTGCGATAAACAAGCAGCAGAACCAGTCCGGTTATCACGAATATCCATGTGATGCCGGAGTAGATCAGAAGCGGATACATTTTCAAAATCAGATGCAGCATCTCTGCGATATTCGACTCCTGCAGCGCCTTTTGGAGCGCCTCTGTCCATTCTGTCAGTCCGGAATAGTAATTCCGCAGCAGGAGCGGTGCTATCGTCCCGACAGTATTCATCATAACGTGCAGCGTGATTGTATAACGCACCCTGCCGGTTTTGACATAGATGAATGCGAGGAAGCAGCCAAGCGCCATTGTATAGAAGAACTGCGTAAAATTCGCGTGCATCAGACCGAACATTGCACCGGAGAGGATAATCGCAGTAAAATCGCCGTATTTCCGTGTATTATCAATCAGAATTTTGCGGAAAACAACCTCCTCGGTCAGCGGTGCAATCAACACGGCACACAGCATAAACACGATTCCGGCATCGCCCATCAATGACTGTTCAAGCTGTTTGAAGCTCGTATCAAACCCGACAATCCGCGAGAGAATACCGTTGAAAGTAATGCCGATCATATTGCCGCCGACCGCAAGTGTCTCGCAACAAAAATATGCGAGAATGATCCTGCCGATATTCATTCGGTGTTCTTCCGGGCGGCACGGTGAACCGAATCGCTTTGCGACAAGGAGTGTCAGCGGCAATATAATCGCCGCCTGTGTCCCGTAGGTAATGCCGTAATCCCACTCCTCCGAGATTTTTCCGCTCAGACCCGCTGCGCCGATAATCAAGCCGATCAACATAATCAGGAGCATCCAACCGCCGCCGAAAACCAGCAGAAACAGACAGGCTCGGGAGTACGCTTTTCTGGCTTCCGGGATGTTCTCTTCCCCTGCCAAGGGGTTCGTTTGCATCGTCATCCATAGTCTCCTTTGCAATCACAGCATGAAAAGCAGCGGCATCTCAGTGTCGCTGCTTTTCTGTTCATTCATTATTTGTCATCCAGAATAATGCCGCCCGTTTTCGGGTCAATTCCGCGCGCACGAAGCTGCTTTTCAAATTCCTTGTTGATCTTGTCAACCTTCTTGCGGCGTTTTGCCTCCGCAGCCGAAATCGGACCGGTCGGTTCTTCAGTCTTCACAGCAGAAGCAGGTTTTGCAGCAACGGGTTTCTTCGGCTTCTTGGTCGGAATGTGATATTCCGTATAATTGATTGCCTTGCCTTCGTCCTGCTTTTTCTTCGGATCCCGAATGCCCATCGAAGCCATCAGATCATCCATATCCATAACAGGAACACCGGATGCCGGCATACCGCCGCCGACAGGCTGATTGTTCTTCGGCTGCTCAGGCGGCGCGCTGTATACAGGCTCGTTAATCGGAATCGGATTGCCGAGCTCATCATAGGTCTGGAAGAGCTGACGTCCGTCTGCGCTGTATCCGACAAAGAGCGGCGGCTTGGTATTGGAATTCTGCTTCTTAGCAGCAGACGGAACTGAAAACAGACTATTGTGCTGTGCCTGCTGCGGCATGACACCCGGATAACCGGGAACGACGTAGCCGGGCTGTGCATAGACCTGCCCATAGGGAACCTGCGGATAGCCAGGCATAGCCTGCGGCATTGCAGCCATATTCGGATAACCGGGCTGGGAGAGATTCGGGACAGGCATAACCGGAACAGCGGGTGCAGGCGGTGCAGGCGGAACCTCCAGAGTCGGATATCCTGCTGCTGCGGTCGGCACACCGGGCATCGGATAAGCGGAAGCAGCGGGTACAGTCGGAACATTCACGCCCGGATAACCCGGAACAGCGGTCGGAACTGTCGGTACAGTCAGTGTCGGATATCCCGGCACAGAGGTCGGCACAGTCGGCGCATCGAGCGTCGGGAACTGCGGCTCTGCGGGCGCTGCTGTCGGTACAGTCGGTGCATCAAGCGTCGGGAATTCCGGTGCTTTGGGCTGCTGCATTCCGGCAGGCATTACCATGATATCATCAAGCGCATCCGGTGCAGGTGCTTCCGGCTGTTTCGGCTTTTCAAACGGATCATAGTCATCCGGTGCAGGAGTCGGCGTAACCTCTACCACATCATCAAAGTCAATACCTTCAAATCTGGATTGCGTCGGTACTTCGGGTTCAGAAAGAACAGTCGGTTCCTCGATCGTAACAGAGGCAGGTGCCTCAGGCTCAGCAGGAGATGCCAGTGTGCTCTCTGTACCGAACAGGCTGTTTGCAAGCGAATCGAGCGAAGGATTCTGAGATGAAGCCGTACCCGGCAGCGAGGTCGGGACGGTGGGAATTGCAAACTGCGCAAGGACATCATCCTCAGGAACCGGTGCAGATGCGGGAGCCTTACCCGGCAGCGAAGTCGGAACGGTCGGGATTGCAAACTGTGCGAGAACATCGTCTGCCGGAGCCGGAGCCGGTGCGGGAGCAGGAGTTGTACCCGGCAGCGAGGTCGGAACGGTGGGAATTGCAAACTGCGCGAGCACATCGTCTGCCGGAGCCGGAGCAGGCGCCGGTGCAGGACCGGGTGCAGGCGGCAGAGTTCCGGGCGTTGCCGGAATCGCAAACTGTGCGAGAACATCGTCTGCCGGAGCAGGCGCCGGTGCCGGTGCGGGACCGGGTGCAGGCGGCAGCGTGCCGGGTATTGCCGGGATCGCAAACTGCGCAAGCACATCGTCAACAGGAGCCGGCTTCGGAGCCGGAGCGGGAGTCGGTGCCGGACCGGGTGCAGGCGGCAGCGTGCCGGGCATTGCAGGAACAGCAAACTGTGCAAGTACATCGTCAACAGGAGCCGGTGCGGGCGCCGGTGCGGGCGCCGGTGCAGTGCCGACATTCGGAGCGGGCATCGAAACCGGCTTCGGTGCCTCCGGAGCCGGTGCGTCGATCGGCTTCTGAGACTCCTGAGCTGCTTTCGATTTGCGCATAGAAGGCGGAACATAGGCTTCGTTCTTATCAGAACCCTTCTCCTGCTTGGCAGCGCTTGCGCCGTGATTATGCTTTTCCGCTGCACGCTCACGCTTCAGCGCCTTCTGCTCAGCCTTGAGCTGTGCCGCCATCTCCTTATTCGACTCTTTGATCTGTTTTTTCGCAATCAGGGTCTTACACTTTTCGCAGGTGAGATCCATGATATCCTTCATCTCACCGGTCGTCGTATAGAGACCGAGATTTTCCGGCTTTGTAAGATTGATGCCGCAAGCGGTTTTTTTGCCGTTATCGGTGCCGTGAATCAGCTTATTTGCACCTTTTGTTGTTGCAATCAGGTCAACATGCATATGTGACAACCCTCCGTACGGTTGATATTTTTATACGTTTATCATTATACACCATTTCGGGGGTCAATGTCAACACTTTTGAAAAGAAAAAGAAAAATTTGTCTAAGTTTTTGTGCATTACAGAAAAAACGCTATCACTTTTTGGCATTCCTGACAATTTTTGTCAGAATGTGCCCTCAAAGCCGTTTGCAGCAGCTCAGCAAGTGTACGAAATCAAGACCGCGTACACGGATAATGCCGCTTTCATTGAGCGCGGAAGGAAGCAGGAATACCATCAGCGAAAGAAGAAGCGCCTTCTGCGGTGTTCTGCTGAAACGGCTGATACAGAAAATCCCGCACGAAACAGCAAACGCCGCTGCGAACCGGAGTATCATCAGCCAGATCAATGCAGAACGCAATGACATGGAAAACGGAATCCATTGCAGATAAGAGAGGCTCTGCGCCGGTGCATGCAGCAAAGAAAAGCCCGCATCTTTCCAAACATGCAGCAGCGTAATCAGATGCAGTCCGACAGAGCCTGCCGCGGAAAGCAGTGCAATCCATCCAATCTGCCGGAGATACAGCCCGGTTCTGCCGTGCCGGGTACTGCGCAGCAGCATTCTGGTATCGTAGCGATTGTCAAACGCAGCAATGCCGGAGAACGCAAAAATCAGAAACATCAGCAGCACCATGCAGCAGCGGCGCTCTGCCGCGCTTTCAAAATATACAAGCTGATATCCCTCATCGCGAACAAACCATGCATCGCGGCCGGTTCGCTGCGTATAATCGGCATTTCTGTGCAGGGCGTCATCTACTTTCTGATACAGCTCATGCAGAGTTTGATACTCACTGAGCTGCTTCTCAAGCTGTCCGAGATATTGTGCAGATTTCTCCTCATTTCGCGCTTGTTCAAGTTGTTCGCTTACTGTTTTGATGCGCTCTTCCAGCAGAGCAAGGTAATCGTCGGCAGCGTTGATCTTCTCCTGCGTGATTTCGCCCTCATACTCTGTATAGATGCGGTTCAACTGCATAGAAACCGGCCGGAACATCGAGATATCCTTCCAGAGATACCAGCCGAACAGACCGCAGACAACAGCCGTCAGCAGCGCACGCTGCGCAATCAGCAGTTTCCAGCCCTCAAAACCGAAACGGGTGTGTACGATCTGGAAGCGGCTCAGATATTTCTCCGAAGCCGCACGGATACGCTCTGCCCGCTGACCGAGTCTTGCGGGTTTGCACCAGCCGACCAGCCAGAGCACCAGCACGGTCAGAATGACAAGTGACAGGGTCAGGGCAATCAGCAGGTCGGTCAGGAAGCCGGACGGATAGGAAAACCAGTTGAGATTCAGGTATTCCGTAAAAAACGTATTTGCTTCGAGCGCTGTGAAAAGATTGATAAATTTGAAGTGATTGAATCTTGCGGTCGGAAGAATCAACTGCGACAGCAGATACATTCCGCCGAAGGACACTGCGCTGATTCCCCAGCTCAGCACCGGATGCAGCCTTGCCAGCAGCAGCCAGAAGAACAGTGCAGCGACAGTCAGAGCGGCAAGCTTTAAGAGCGATGCACATACGAAAAATCCCCCGACCGACAGTCGGTACGGGCAATATTGAAATGCCGGAAGTGACTGCACTGCACGATGCAGTCCCGGATTGCCGTAGAAATACCATGCATACGCAATATTCCCGCCGTAAAGCAGCAGAATATCTGCTGCATTCAGCAGCACAACCGCCCCGATGCGCCAAGCCGTCAGCGTGACCCTTCCGCGCTTTGTCGAGCGGGTCAGCGCGCCGACTGCCGATGTGCCCTCGCCCGAAAGCTCCAGTGCGAGCAGAAGCGGCGCAATCAGCAGCAGGAAATCGGTCAGGCGATACTGCATTACTGTCCTGATACCGCGGTTTTCGCCGTATTCGACCTTCACGGTACCGAGGCTGCGGTAATCCTCCGCTGTCTTTTTAAGGTTGCGGTCGATAAACTTGTTCTGCGATTTATCCCGCGAAAGCCTGCTCAATACAGACTGTGACTGCGACTGCTTCTGCACATTTTCAAGATAGGACGGGTAGGTCTTATTCAGATAGGTTTCCAGTTCCTTGCGCTCGTAATCCGCATCTTCGGGTGCATAGCCCCAGATGATGCGCTGATTTCGGTCGTATTCAAACTGCTCCCGCTCTGTCCGGCATCTGCCGGAAAACAGCGCGAGATTGATGACCGCAACCATCAGCAGAATGACGATTCGCTTGGGACTAATCAGCAGTCTTCTCAGCTCCGCCATATTTCCTGTCTCCTTTTAAGTACAAATGACAGACGTCCTCTAAGGTCAGGGCATCCGTGACGGGGCGGCAGCCCTCCGGGAGCGGATCGCCCGCAACCCGGAGCACAAAGCCCTCTTTATGCTGTGCCAGCTCACCGTTCGGATACTGCGCCTGAAGCGCCCGGATTTCCTCGTAGGTGCCGGAGAATTCCCCGATTTTGCCCTCGGCATCGGCAAGGAGCGCCTGCGGGGTCTCAAAGGCAATCTGTTCGCCGCGGCGCAGCAGCAGCACCCGCTTTGCAATGCACGCGATATCGCTGACAACATGCGTTGCCAGCAGCACAATGCGGTCTCGCGCAAGCTCTGCGATGTCATTGCGGATACGGATGCGCTCCTCCGGGTCAAGTCCGGCGGTCGGCTCATCGAGAATGAGCACCTGCGGGCGCCCCAGCATACTCGATGCCAGCAGCACGCGCTGCCGCATTCCGCCGGAGAATGTCCCGATCTTCTTGTGCGCATTGTCAGCGAGATTGACCGCTTGCAGCAATTCCTCCGTCTGCTCGCGGATATCCTTCCGCTTCATGCCCTTCAGCGCGCCCATGTAATACAGAAAGCGCTTGGCGGAAAAATCGTCGTAAACGCCCGGAAGCTGCGGCGTATAACCGATCAGCGCACGCCATTTCGCGCCCATTTTCAGGATTTCGGTATCATTCCAGAGGATTTCGCCCTCGGTGCGCTTCATGTGGTCGGTCATGAGCTTCATCAGCGTCGATTTGCCCGCACCGTTTGCGCCGAGCAGTCCGGTCACGCCCGGTTCGAGCGTAAAGCTCACATCCGAAAGCGCACGGAATGTGCCGTATACCTTTGTCAAATGTCTGATTTCCAGTTTGTTCGGCATTTCTGCACTCCCCTTTTCCTGCGGTTACTGATTGTAATTGATGTCTTTTTCAATTGCATCGGCTAGCATTTCCTGATACTGTTTCAGCGCCTCTGCGCTGTCCATATATTCAATTTCCTTTGTCCACTGTGCGTTTCCGGCAAGCAGATCTTCCACAGGGCAGCTATAAAGTGTATCCTCCAGAGTCCACCAGATGCCGCGCTCCCGATTATCAATATATGAATTCGTATGGAAGAAGATTTTGCCGTCTGTGACCTCTGCAATTCCGACACTACGCCGCAGCACATCTGCATCCACGCCCTCGAAATCTTCCCCGAATTTGAACTCGCTCGCCGCCATATCCAGAACCTGCTCACAGTTCATATCATAGACCCGGATCGTACTTCCGCCGCCTTCATTCACCTGCGACCAGAAGATATAATTCCCGGAAAGGAACGGCGTCCCGACATATTCTAAACCGTGCTGCGTATTTGGAATCGCCTTTGCTTCGCCGGTTTCCAGATTGACAAGCCGCCAGCCGGCGTTGCCCTTCCCGTCATCCTCATAGTACAGCCCGTAGCTCTCATTGAAGCCGTTTGCGAGCGTAACCTTCGCAGCCTGCGTCATTTCGCCGGTCAGAATATTGATTTTATTAACGCCGGAAGGCGCAGTCCAGTCACCGTCTGATGTCTCGAAGTAGATATAATCGCCGATTCCGCAGATTTTCTGCGGCATGGGCTCCACATGGTTGAGATCGGGCTTCGGCTTTGCTTCAAAAATCTTTGCAAGCGTTCCGGTTTTCGGCTCATAGCCCCAGATCTCGTAGCCGCCGTTCTTGAAAAACTCATCCTCGCCGGTAATCGGATTCTTGACCGGCTCGCCCCATGTATATAACTGCACGGAGAACCAGAGAACACCGCGGTGCAGAATCGGTCTGGAGCCGACAGTGCCGGTTCCGAAATCATGCAGCTCGGTAATGCCGGAGCCGTCCGGCTCATAGCGCAGCAACACGACATGATCCTGTGTACTGTCATATATCTCTGTACCGTCATCTGTTGTTTTCAGATCATGCTTTACTCTGACGGCATAAAGATAACCGTCCGCATAAGTAAAGGTAAAGCTATCGTTGCCGTAAGTTTCCCCGCTGTATCCTTCGCTGTAAACCTTCGTTGTAGCGGTGCAGTAGGTGCTGCCGTCATGTGTGCAGTTCGGGCGGGCGCAGAGCACTGCCGATTCTCCGGTTTCCGGGTCATAGAAGGTCGGGAGGGAGTCGCCCGAAATCTGCTGCACTGCATCAATCGTGATAAGCTGCCCGTTCTTGTCGCGGACGGTGCTTTGCCCGATTTCATATTTGTATTCGCTGCGGTTGAAATAATACCCGTTCTCGCTCTTTGCAAACAGTCCGAGCGAGGGCGAATCCTTCTGGTCGGTCAGGTGGAAGCCGAAGGTGCTCTGTGCCGATTTTGCCTGCTCCTGCTTCAATTTTCTCGTGTGGATGATGCCTGCGGTCACACCGCCGCATATCACCACCAGCAGCACTGCCGCAACTGCCCAGCCGCTCTTGCTGAGCCTTCTGATATTTCTCTCCTGCTTTGCCATTTTTTTCTCCAATCTTTGCCGTTCCTCTGTGGTCATCGGCGGCTCGTACAAATCAAATTCTTCGTCATCAAATGCATCTCCCGCAGCTTTTTCCGCCGGCTGACGCAGCTTTTCCGTGATCTTCGCGCGCTGCGCATCCGACCAGCGAATCCCCGAAACGGCACTGCGGTACCGCTCTTTGTCCATCGGCATCGCTTATCCCTCCTCCGTGAGTTCCATGCGGAGCTTCTGGTGCCCGCGCCGAAGCTGCGAGCTGACGGTGTTATCCGGCCGGTCGAGCATATTCGCAATCTCGCGGATTGTGTAGCCCTCATAATCGTGCAGATACACAACCTCGGAATACGGCTGCGGCAGCGAGGTGATGAGGTTCAGCACTTCCCGCTCGCTGCTGTCGTTTACCGTCAGCGCGGCAGTCGGAACATCATCCATATTCACGCGCATCCGCCGCCAGATGCTTTTATGAAGGTTTTTGCAGCGGTTGATGACGCAGCGCAGCAGCCATGCCTTCAGGTGCGCATCATCGTTGAATTCTCTCGGTTCTCTGTGCAGCGCAAAGAAAACCTCCTGCGCGACGTCCTCCGCATCTGCGCGGTTGCCGATGCAGCAGAACGCTGCCTGTAACGCTGTGTCGCCGTATTTCTGAAACGCGTACAGCGCGATATTTTCCTTACTGAGCATCGGTACCCACACTCCCTTCCTTTGTTCTGTCAATCAGTCTTGAGCCGTTTTCCGCTTCCGCCCATTGCATAACAGTTTCCCACTCTGCATTTCCGGAACGGAATGCGGCAGCATCGCAGCATTTGATTTCATGGAGAACTTCGTCCGGATGCCCCGGGTAGCCGAAATGCCAGGTGTAGATATACAGCTTGTCTTCACTCACATACACGCCTTCGATATAATTCTCGCCGAAATCATCTGTTCTGATTAGGTTCCCGTTTATATCATATATCGGGAGTTTGCACTTTGTTGTAATATTGTCCCGGTCTTGTTTTTCCTCCTCATAATACAGCGCATATACATATTCACCATCCGTACAGTATTTGCTGCCTTTCAAAGATTTGGTGATTTCCTTTGTCGTAATATCAAATTTACAAAGCGTGGTTCCACATTCGCAGTAAATCACATTCCCGCAGGCCGAGAACGAATCATTCACCATCTCATCCAGCTCCGGGATAGCCTCTGTCTCCCCGGTCAGCAGGCTGACCCGATAAAGGGCGTGATTGAGTCCCTCCGGATACTTTTTGCCCGAATACAGTTCATATCCGGTCGCGACATACAAATAATCCCCGTCCGGATACAGATATTTGATGCTTTCATAACATATCGCTTCGTCAGGCGAAGGCATGGCACTGAACAATTTGACCGTTTTTCCGGTCGCCATCTCATAGCCGTATATCTCATAGCCGCCGGATCGGTTTTGTGAGTAATCCATATTCGAGTGCTGCCAGTATTCATTAATATTGTATTGCGTACTGACAGCAACCCAGAGATACCCGCGGTAAATAACCGCCGAGCTGACATCGAAGCAGTCCTTCTGCGTAAGATCACACAGCTCGGTAATACCGGTACCGTCCGGTTCATATCTGAGTAAAACAGCCTTGCTCTTGACTCTCTCATCTCCGGAATACTCATATTTTATCGCTGCGGCATAAAGATAGTCATCATAATATAGAATTCCGCTGTTCCAATAAGCCCTTGTGGAGGCGGTACAGAATTCACTTCCGTTGTGCTCGCAGTTCGGGCGGGCACAGAGCGGAGCAATCTGCCCGGTCTCACGGTCTGTAAAATAGATGACGGGGATACCGGAGTCCACGAATGTTGTAAAATACCAACCGGTCTCAGCAGCGCAAAGATCTTTTGCCTCGTACAATCCGTCCCAACCGCGAGCTGTCAGAATATGTGTTACGGTTCTGTCGTCCGTCAGATTCAGCACCTCCTGAATCTGATCTTCTATATCGGAATCCTGCTTTACTGAGTGCTTCCGCATTGCAGCAACACCGGCTGCCGCTCCCCCGCCGACTGCCAGCAAAGCCGCCGCAAGCAGCATCCACAGCTTAAAACGCTTTTTCGGTTTCTTCTCATTTTCCCTTTCCATCATTTCCAGCTCCTCCTTTGTAATCTCAGATATCACGGTGAATTCGGTCTCGTCCTCGAATTCCGGCGAATCAGCCGGAAGCCGCAGCAGACCCTCGATGCGCTGCCGCTGCTGCGCTGTCCAGCGAATGCCGGACACTGTGCGGCAATAATCCTGTTTTTTCATGGCTACCTCCGTTTCTGGTCGGGTTTGTTTCCGCCCTTCATCTATCAAACAATTCCAAAGGAAGATTTCGTGCATGGAAATATAAAAATGCACCCGGTCTTTCCGAACGGGTGCATTGCCGGATTATTCAGTTTCCGCTTCATCGGCAGAAAATGCTTCATCCAAAAACTTTGTCATATACGCCGGTCTGTCCTCGATAAACGACCGGATGATCTTCTGCTGATCCAGAAATCCTTGATACCAGATCCAGATCGAGCTGTCTGTCTTTTTCATTTCTTCGAGATGCGTAAAATAACGGATCATCTCAAAATAGCGTTCCGTGTTCATCCGGTCGAGCGTCTCGCCCATATGCTCCGGCGAAAGAACGCCGTCCATCAGCCGCTGCATCTCATCAAGAAACGCCTGCTTGCAGTCATCGCGCTGCATCAATGCCGCAAACATCGGCGCATAGCGGTCGCTGCCCGGCTTCAGAATCTCCGCGAGATTGTTGTACTGCGCCTGTGTTTCCGGCTGCTCATAGAGCCCCTCGGCATAATCGGTATCGTGCATCCACCAGCGCCATTTTCCGTCTGTGCGGGCATTTTCGTCGGTGCTGTATTCTGCGCTGTCATTCGCATAATAGCGGTAAACCTTCATATTATTCTGCGGCCAGTCGTTGTTATTGATGTAAATGTTAAAAGCATAATAATTGAAATAATTCTGCACATCCATGAATTCGCAGACTTTCGCATAATTGGCATCGTCGGTGAGATCAAGTGCGGAAAGCGCCGTGTACGCAGTGTTGAATTCTCCTGCTGCCGCCGCTTCCTCCTCATCATCTTCCGGGACATTTTTCTCCTGCTCCTTGCCCTCAAGCACGACATATTGCCCGGCACCCTTGCCGCCGTATTTGTCTTTGAGCAGATCATCGCAGATGCTCTCGTGCATCCAATGCACGCCGTAGTAGCTGCCGTTCAGATAAACAACAACCGGCAGCACAGCCTCACTATCTGAAAAGCCCGCTTCTGCCGCAAGCGTCTGGTTGAATTCATCGCGGATAAACGCAAACTGAAAGTCGTTTCCGGCATTGCGCAGAACCAGCTTATCATAGTCTGCGATGACGCCGCCCTCCGCATCGGCGGTTCCGAACAGATCAAGGTCAAATTTTCCGTGCGCTTCATCATAGGATTTCCGCGCAAAAATTTTCACGGATTTAATGGAAGATTCCCGCGATGCCGCACCAAATACGCGCATTCCGGCATTCTGTGCAAGAACCGCATTTCCGTCCCGGTCAACAATCTCAACAGACACCGGCCGTTCGGAATTCCTGCCGCGTTTCTTGGCATTTTCCTTATAAAAAATGCCGTCAGGACCTTCCGTAATCTCAGCCGGATCCCCGACAAGAGACACAACATAATTATGATACGACGATGCGATATCAAACGCAGTCCAGAAGGTCTGGGTTGCAGTTTCTGTTTCTGTGCCGTCCTCAAAATATGCTTTTGCACGGAGCACATAACACTGAGGAAAATCCCCGACAAGCTGCTCCAGTCTGATCGGTTCGTTATACAGAGCTGCATTCCGATCCGGTACGCTGCCGTCCAGCGTGTAATAGACAGATGCGCCCTCGGGTGCAGTCAATGCAAGCTGTGAATAATCCGAAAGAAAGCGCTGACCGGTCGTAATTACGCCGTTTTTCGTAAATGTCATCGCATCGACAGTCGCCGCAATCCGGATTGTACTGCTCTCCTGCACTGTGCCCCCTGTGCTGCTGCCCGCCTCACTGCTGTCCGCACAGCCGGAAAGCAGACATCCGCACAACAGCACGGCAAGTAAGCGCTTATGATTCATAGATTCCCCTCCGCTGCCAATTTCAGGATTCCCGTTTCTCCAGCGAGGAGACGCGCAGAATCAGTATTTCCATTTCCGAACCGTCATGCTGAATCTTTGTACGGTCGAGCTTTCCTTCGACGGTCACGAGGTCGTAATCCGCAAGACCGCTGTAATCGCTCCAATCCAGTTCAATCCCGATTTCCTCATCGCCGTCCGGATCGGTTGCGCTGATCGAATAAAACTTCTCGCCGCTGTCATCGTCGGTGCCGGGATAAAGCGTCCCGACAAAATGGTAATTCTTCCCGACATAACTGTCCGGATTGTTATACATATCCGTGATTGTGTCATACATCACGGAGGTTTTGACATAATGCATCGAGTCATCCGCAGAAGCAGACGATTCGGTTTTTCCGCCGCAGGCAGTCAGCAGAAGCAATGCCGCTGCCGGAATCATCCATTTGAAGTTCATGTTCCTCATTCCCTGCTGACCGGCTGTTCGATCGGCAAAATAGTATAAATTTCTGATGCGAGGATTCGCTTGAGCAGCGACAGATCGGCAGCATTCAGGCGTCCGTTTTCATCGAGATCGCCGTTTTTCCAGACCGGGAGTGTACCGGTTTCAGCCGCTAGATATTTCGCGAGCAGTACTGCATCGTCAATCTTCAATGCGCCGTCTCCGTTCACATCGCCGCGGATAACGGAAGGCTCTGCCTTACCGCGGTTCTGATAGATCCGCTCATACAGTGTCTCTGCCCAGAGTCTTCGCATCTCATTGTAACCGTCGGAATTCGGGTGAACCCCGTCCGCGCTGAGCCCCTCCGGATGTGCCTCGAACCATGCATAAAAATCCGGTCCCTGCACAACATCCGGAAATTCCTCATAAATTCGGTCAACCTGCGCATTATATCGCGCAATATTGGCAGAAACACCCTTTTCCAGCGAGAACGGAATCTTCGGAAGAACCGCAGTTTTGCCTGCTGCCTGCACCGCACGGATCATATACACCGTGTTCTCATAATACTGCTCTGCACCGGTCTGATCGCCCCAGCAGTCATTTGTACCGTATGCAATGCTGACGTATTGTCCGGGATAAGATTCGAGCCAGCGGTCAATGTTGTTTTTTCCGTCGGTGCTGAAAATGCCGCCGATTCCGCCGTTTTCCTGCGCGGGATAATATGCCGGGGCGATCTTGTGCAGCACATCGGCAAAATTGCCGTCTCCGGCGGAAAATGTCACCATACCGCCTGCCGTGATACTGTCGCCGAGAAAGAGCCAGCTATCGACCAGACCGCCGGAGCAATCGTGAATATCCACATTCAGATTGACCGAGGTGCCGCCGTTCTGCACGCCGAGCACCTCAAGCTTTACCCAGTTGTATCCGGCAAAATCCAGAACATTCTCTCCCGAATGCGTCACGCATCCGGAAACTGCCGCAGCTTCCTTCCAGCCGCTCTCCGGATATGCGCCGCCTGCCGCATCGTTGACATAGAGCTTATACGCTGAAAGCGATGCGCCCGGTGCTTCATTCCGAACGGTATAATCATAATTATTCCATGCGCCGGAATACCATGCGACATTGATTTTCTGCCGGTTTTCAGCCGGCACATCCGAAAGATCATAGGCAAGCCAGCTTCCGACCGCACCGCTCCACGCATCGTAATACACATCGTTGCAGGATGCGTAGGCGGTGTTCTGGCTGTCGGAATACACCTTGTCTGTTTTGTTGCGGTTCAGTGGCAGATAGCTCTGCTGCTCCTCCGCAGCGGCAGCTTCCGCGCCGGGAATCGCCGCAATGCAAATGCAGAATGCCATGCATCCCGCAATTGCCCTGAACTGTTTTCTCATTTTTATGTTCCCCCCGTGTTAACTGCACGCCCTCCCGGGCTTTGCGTGCGCTTATGATTGCTGGCGCGCTCTTTTTTCAGTTTTCTTATAGAGATACAGATCCTGCTGATGCGTCAGCCGGAAGCTGTCTTTTTTTACATATTCGGCAGCCGCGCTCTGCTTCACAACAGATTTGAGCTGCGAGAACAGAATGCCGAACACAATTCCGCCGACAACCAATGCGGCAATTGCCGTAATGACCGGATCCTTTGACAGGAACCAGCCCAGAACGCCCGCAATCACGGCGCCGATCAGGAAAAACAGAAACGCCTTGCCCTTATCCGCCGGCAGATTGCCGACAAATTTACCGGTCTGGCCGTTCATCGCAAAGGAATACTTCTTCCCGTTCCATGATGTATTCAGCAGCCATGCCGGATACAGCGCGTAGTGCGTTTCGCCGTTTTGCAGATGAATATTCTCCTGCTCAATGTCAAAGCCCGAGTATCCTCGAACAGTATTGCCGAGGGCATTGCGCGTACTCTGCTTAATGCGTTCATTTGCGCGGGTGATGCTTGCCTGCGCATCCACATCATATTTATCCGCAAGATAGCCGGACAGATATGCCGTCTGGAATGCGACCGCCTGCGAGAAATCAAACGGTTCAAGCGATTCCATCATGGTATCATCCATCTTCTCCGATCCGTCTACCGGCACATTCTCAAAGGCGAGATTGCCGGCACGGGACACACTGTAATAGCTCGTTTCGGTGTAACTGTAGTTCTGGTCGCTCCACGAGCGAACCTTTTTTGCCTTATACTGAATCTGGGCATCGACATCCGCCTGAAACAGCCAGACAGGAACATAGACGCCCTTGATCTCGTCGATGTGATTCTGGCTCTTAAACACCTTTGGCAGCAGCGGCTTGCCCTCCATGTGCTTGGAGAGGGCTTTCTTCGCTGCTTCCTTATCGAGCTTGAACGGAATGATGAAATCAGGCTTCAGCTCTCCGCTGAGCTGACCGGTCATGATAACCGGCGCATCGCAGTACGGACACTGAGAGGCAGCAGTCGAGCTGTCTGCAATCACCTCTCCGCCGCAGGACTGGCACTGATATACACGCATCCCTTCGGCTTCACCGGGAGACCATTCCGAACCTGCTTCATTTTCCCATTCCATATCAGTCTGTGCAGGCTGCTGATTCAGGATATCATCATAAGACTGCAATGTTGCAACGTCAAATTCCGTATCGCAATAGGGGCATTTCATCTGCTGCGAGGTGCTGTCGAATTCAATCTTTGCGCCGCAGCACGGGCATTTATAACCAAGTAATTCAGCCATAGCTACTCACTTTCTCCATTATGCTTCACATGATTCGCGCTCTGAAAAAGGGAGTGAGAAGAACACAGTCTGCCCTTCTCACTCCCGAAGTTTACTCTGCTTATGCCTGAATATCGCTGTCATCGAACACATCGCCGCATTCCGGGCAGAATTTCGGCGGATTCTTCGGGTCTTCCGGTGTCCAGCCGCATTTATCGCAGCGATAAAGCGGTGCATCGGCGGGCTTTTTGGAGCCGCAGTTCATGCAGAATTTGCCCTGATTGACCGTGCCGCAGCTGCAAGTCCAGCCCGCAGCAGGTGCCGGCTTGGGGCTGCCGCAGCTCATGCAGAATTTGCTCGTATTGACCTGTCCGCAGCTGCAAGTCCAGGAATCCGCAGCCGGTGCTGCCGGTGCAGGTGCTGCCGGAGCCGGTACCGGTGCCGGTGCGGGAGCCTGCTGCTGACCCATTGCAAAAAGCTGAGCCGCATTGACGCCGCCTGCATTCTGTGCCATTCCCATGCCCATAAAAGCATTCATCGCACCGTTTGTATTCTTCGCCGCATCCTGCATTGCCTGTGCCTGTGCAGTGACCATCGTCGCTGCTGCCATATTCGGATTGCGGTTGATTGCAGCAAGCTGTGCCTGCTTGATCATCTGCTCGTCTTCCTTCGGAATGGTGACAGAGTTAATCGTGATCTTGGAGAGCTTGATGCCGCGGTTTGCAATCCAATCATCTTTCAGTGCAACATTCATTGCATCTTTCAGTTCGACCGTCTTGCCGGGAAGAGCGCTCGGACGGACGCCAAGCTCAGAGATCTTCGCAAAAGCAGGCTGAAGCGCATCCAGGAACTCACTCTTCATCTGCTGCTGAAGCGGGCTGTCGCTCAGCCGGAATTCATCCGCCACATTGCCTGCAATCTTGGAATAGAACAGAATCGGATCCTCGATGGTAAACATATACTCGCCATTGCAGCGAACCGTAACATCAATATCCAGACCGATATTGTTATCCACAACACGGAACGGAACCGGATTCTGGGTACCGAAGCGGTTGCCCATGATATCCTTGGTATTGAAATAATAAACGCGCTGATCGACAGCCTTTTCGCCGCCGTGTTTGAAGTCATCCCAGAACTGTTTGAAGGAAGCCACAAGGCCGGCGCCGAATTTACCGGAAAAGACGCTCGGCTGCGAACCGATGTCATAGGTATATGCACCGGGTTCTGCGCAGATTTCCATAATTCTGCCCTGCTCGACAATAATCATGCACTGACCGTCTGCAACAACAATTGTGCTGCCGTTGGTGATGACGTTATCATTGCCTTTATTGCCGCCTTTTTTGTTCATATGTTTGCCTTTGACCATAAGAACATCGCTCGGAATCGACTCACAGTAAAAATACTCAAGCCACTGATCCTTCAGCGTGTTGCTGACTGCGCCTGCAAGTGCTCGGATAAGTCCCATAGTATATAACTCCTTTCGTTACCCGCAGGGAGAAACCCCGCATTTGAATAAATTTCATGAACCGTTCATACACGATCCTGCTTTATTATAACATTTTTCGTGAAACTTTGCAATCATTTCGGCGAAAAAAGGTATTGTGTATTTTGCACAAAAATCAAATTTGCAATTCAGCGCTTTCTCCTAATCCGGTGACGCAGCCCCCTCCTTTGCCGCATTCCGCGCAGGATTTCCGAAAAAATGGATTTCGCGCCTGCAAACCTTGCATTTTTGCCTGAAATATGTTATACTATGAAAGAATGTATCACGAAACGGAGGAACATCCATTGGCAGATCAGCATATCCGCAATTTCAGCATCATTGCCCACATTGACCACGGCAAGTCCACGCTCGCAGACCGGATTCTCGAAAAGACCTGCGCCGTTGCCGTGCGCGATATGGAGGAGCAGCTTCTCGACAACATGGACATCGAACGGGAGCGCGGCATCACAATCAAAGCGCGTGCCGTTGCGCTCGATTATACCGCAAAAAACGGCGAAGTATACCGCTTTCACCTGATCGACACCCCCGGCCATGTGGACTTCAACTACGAGGTCAGCCGTTCGCTTGCTGCCTGCGAGGGCGCAATTTTGATTGTCGATGCCTCACAGGGCATCGAAGCACAGACACTTGCGAATACATATCTCGCCGTTGAGGCAGATCTTGAGATTCTGCCGGTCATCAATAAAATTGACCTGCCCTCTGCCGATCCCGAACGGGTCGCTGAGGAGGTCGAGAGCGTTATCGGTATTCCATGCATGGATGCGCCGCGGGTATCCGCAAAGCTCGGAACAAACATCGAAGAAGTGCTCGAACGCATCGTCACCGACATCCCTGCGCCGCAGGGCGACGAAAACGCACCGCTTCAGGCGCTGATCTTCGACAGCTATTATGATTCCTACAAGGGTGTTATCATCTATGTCCGCATTAAAGAAGGCACCGTCAGAACCGGAGACCGCATCCGCCTGATGGCGACGGGAGCAGAGTTCACTGTCGTCGAGGCGGGCGTCATGAGCGCAACCGATCACATTAACAACGGCATTCTCAAAGCGGGCGAGGTCGGCTATATCACCGCCTCAATCAAAAGTATCGGCGACACCAGAGTCGGTGATACGGTCACACTCGCAGATAACCCCTGTGCCGAACCGCTCCCGGGCTACCGCAAGGTCAGCCCGATGGTCTTTTCCGGCATCTATCCGGCAGACGGCGCACATTATAACGATCTGCGGGATGCACTCGAAAAGCTGCGGCTGAATGACGCAGCACTGACATTTGAGCCGGAAACCTCGGTCGCGCTTGGCTTCGGATTCCGCTGCGGCTTCCTCGGCCTGCTGCATATGGAGATCATTCAGGAACGTCTGGAGCGGGAATACGACCTTGATCTCGTCACAACCGCACCCTCGGTTATTTACCGCGTCACGCTGACAAACGGCGAGGTTATGATGATCGACAACCCCTCCAATTACCCGAACCCCGCCAATATTGCCGATGCACAGGAGCCGATTGTCAAGGCGAGCATCTTAGCGCCGAAGGAGTATGTCGGCGGCATCATGGATCTCTGTCAGGAGCGCCGCGGCATTTTCAAGGATATGCAGTATCTTGATGATGTGCGCGTGGAAATGCACTATACCCTCCCGCTCAATGAGATTATTTATGACTTTTTTGATGCGCTGAAATCCCGCACACGCGGCTATGCTTCGCTGGATTACGAGCTCGCCGGCTATGAAAGCAGCAAGCTCGTAAAGCTCGATTTCCTGCTGAACGGCGAACCGGTCGATGCGCTCTCCTTCATCGTCCATACGGACAAGGCGTATCCGAGAGCGAGAAAAATCGCAGAAAAGCTGAAGGATAACATTCCGCGTCAGCTCTTTGAGGTGCCGATTCAGGCTGCAATCGGCGGGAAAATCATTGCCCGCGAAACGGTCAAGGCGCTGCGCAAGGATGTTCTTGCAAAGTGCTACGGCGGCGATATCACACGAAAGAAGAAGCTGCTGGAAAAGCAGAAAGAGGGCAAGAAGCGGATGCGTCAGCTCGGCTCCGTCGAGGTACCGTCCGAGGCATTCATGGCAGTCCTGAAATACGATGAGGACTGATCCCCCTGGCTCTGACCGCTAAGCTAAATTGTTTTATACGGAGGGAACTGATGCTGAAATATACCTGTCCGCACTGCGGAAAAAAGACCTTTAATCCGCTGCAAAAGGCACTCTGCGGCGGCATGACCTCAAACGGAAAACAGTGCCCCGAATGCGGCGGCTGGTGCGTCAACGGAAAAGCTGCACTGATCGCCGGGCTCGTGCTTTCGCTGATCGGACTCGGCGCCTTTTTGTACGCTTATTTCACATTCATGACAAGACGCGATGTCATTGTCCGCGGCGTGATTCCGCTTGCCTCGACCATCGTTCTGCGGTTTGTGTTCAATATGTTCTTCGGCAAGCTGATTCCGCGGCTGAAAAAGAAATGAACGCGCCCGCCGGCATCTATATTCATGTGCCGTTCTGTGCGGTGAAGTGCCCGTACTGCGATTTTTATTCTGTGCGATATAACCGGCAGACGGTTTCTGCATATACCGAAGCCGTCTGCCGGAATCTGCATACGCTGCCCACAGATCTGCACGCTGATACGCTCTATTTCGGCGGCGGGACGCCCTCCCTGCTCAGCGGCGATCTGATTGAACGCATCGTGCAGACCGCCGGAGAATCCTGTATGCTGTCGAAGGACGCGGAGATCACGCTGGAAGCAAATCCGCTGACCGTGACCGATTCTGCGCTCCGTGCATGGCGCCGCGCCGGAATCAACCGGCTGTCGCTCGGGGTGCAGTCCTTTCAGGCAGAAGTGCTCAGGCAGCTTGGCAGAAAGCATACGCCGGAACAGGCAAAAGCTGCCGTTCTGCGGGCAAATGCCGCCGGGTTTGCGAATCTTTCGGTTGATCTGATGGTCGGGCTTGCCATGCAGAATCCGCATTGCCTCGCCGCCGATCTGGAAAAAGCGCTTGCACTTCCGCTGACGCATATTTCGGCGTATATGCTGAAAATTGAGGAGCATACGCCGTTTTATGAGGACCCGCCTGCAACGCTTGACGCCGATACACAGGCTGACCGCTATTTGCAGATGCACAATATCCTGACAAGCCGAGGGTTTCTGCACTATGAAATTTCAAATTTCGCAAGACCGGGCTATGAAAGCCGCCACAACTGCAAATACTGGCGGCTGCATCCTTATTACGGCATCGGTCCCGCCGCACATTCCTGTCACGGCGGAAAGCGCTTTGCAGTCCCCCGCGATCTCGCCGCATTCTGTGATGCTCCGCAGCAGCCGGAGACCGTAACAGAGCCGGAAGCATACAGCGCGACCGAACGAATTATGCTCGGGCTGCGGCTCTCCGAGGGCATATGCCCGGACGATTTCCCGGAGGAAAAAACAAGGATTCTGCGCCGCGCAAAACCGCTGATTCCCAAATACCTGAACATGAAAAACGGCAGACTGCACATGACGCCGGAGGGCTGGCTGGTCTCCAATGCGGTCATCGTGCAGCTGCTGCAATAGAAAGATAATGAAAGAGGTTTTCCGTCATGTTTACCGAACCGCTGCTGCGCTATGCCGCTGCAAACGGTCTGCTCGATGAAGCAGACTTCTGCTATGTTGAAAATCTGATTCTCGCGCTTTACGGCGCCGATTCTCCGGATGATTTGCCCGCAGTTTCTCTGCCGGAGGAACCGTCTCTCGGCGCATTGCTTGATGCCTACACGGATATCGCGGTTTCCCGCGGGCTGCTCGAGGATACCGTCACAAGGCGTGATCTCTTCGCCGCAAAGCTCATGGGATATGTGACGCCGCTGCCGTCGCAGATTGACCGTGCATTTGCCGAGCAGTACGCGGATGCACCGGAGCACGCAACTGAATGGTTCTATGCGCTCTGCAATGCAAACGGGTATATTCAGCGCGAACGTATTGCAAAAAATATCTGCTGGCAGACCGAAACCGAATACGGCGCACTCGATGTAACAATCAATCTTTCAAAACCGGAGAAGGATCCAAAAGATATTGCGGCAGCGGGCAAAGCAAAGTCGGCGGCATATCCGAAATGTCAGCTCTGCCGCGAAAATGAGGGCTACGCCGGAAGGCTCGATCATCCCGCAAGGCAGAATCTGCGCGTCATTCCGCTGACGCTGACCGGTCAGCCGTGGTTTTTCCAGTATTCACCGTATGCCTATTACAATGAGCACTGCATTGTGCTGAACGCCCGGCATACGCCAATGAAAATTGACCGGAGCTGCTTTACGCAGCTTCTGGAATTTGTCTCGCAGTTTCCGCATTATTTCGTCGGTTCAAATGCCGATCTGCCGGTCGTCGGAGGTTCCATTCTGAGTCACGCGCATTTTCAGGGCGGCAGAGACCGCTTTCCGATGGCAGATGCACCGGTTGAGCGGTATGTAACAATCCGCGGCTATGAGGATATCGAATGCGGAATTGTGAAATGGATGATGACGGTGCTGCGCATCCGCTCGGCAGACCGGGAGCGGCTCGCGGCGCTTGCCGACCGCGTCCTGACCGCATGGCGCGGATATACCGACGAATCACAGGCTGTGATTGCATTTACCGGAAGCACACCGCATCATACCATTACGCCGATCGCCCGGTTCCGTGACGGCGCCTATGAGCTTGATCTGGTACTGCGTGACAATCACACCACGCCGGAGCATCCGCTCGGACTGTATCACCCGCACGCCGAGCTGCATCACATAAAAAAAGAAAATATCGGTTTAATTGAGGTCATGGGCAGGGCAATTCTTCCGGCGCGGCTGAAATCGGAGCTGGAATCTGTGCGGCAGTGGATTCTGAACGGGATGCCGGAAACGGATGATGAGGCAATCGCCAAACACGCCGACTGGGTGCGCGGCTTCATCGGCAAGTATCCCGCTGATGCGGACTTTGCGCAGGTGCTCCGCGATGAAACCGGCAAGGTGTTCATGCAGGTATTGGAGCAGTGCGGCGTCTTTGACCGCACCGCTGAGGGTCAGGCAGCATTTGTCCGGTTCCTCTCACAAATTCAATAACAGAAAAGGCACTGCCTCCCCGGTTCGCTCCGGAAAGGCAGTGCCTGTTTTTATGTATTGCTCAATCGGTTTCCGCAAGCAGATGCGTCATATCATAGAGCATCGGCGGCTTGCCGACAAGGAACAGTGCGGCATTGACCGAGCCTTCTGCGAACACGCGCTTCGAGGAAGCGGTATGCGTGATCGAAATGCACTCATCCGGTCCGGCAAACAGAACCTCATGCTCACCGACAATTGTACCGCCGCGAATCGAATGCATCCCGATTTCCGTGATTTCGCGCTTTTTCCGGACGCTGTGCCGGTCATAAACCGGATGCTTCGGCGGGTCGGTCTCCGCAATGATCGCATCGGCAATCATCAGTGCGGTACCGGAGGGCGCATCAATCTTCTGATTGTGGTGCTTCTCAATAATCTCGATATCGAAACGGTTGCCGAGCACAGCCGCAGCCTTCTTGGAAAGCGCAATCAAAAGCTGAATGCCGACGGACATATTGAACGAGGAGAACAGCGCAACCGACTTCGATGCCTGACGGATCTGCGCAAACTGCTCCTCGGAATAGCCGGTTGTCGCCAGCACAACCGGTGTCCCGGTCGCCTGTGCAAATTCCAGCAGCGAATTAAGACAGCTCGGGTGGCTGTAATCAATCACAACATCCGGCTTTTCCTGCATCTTCGCAATATTATCATAAACCGGAAACTTCAGATCCGGGTCATTGTGCAGGTCGATGCCGCAGCAAACGCAGCAATCACTGCGCTCTGCAATACTCGCGACGAGATTTCTGCCCATTTTGCCGCAGACACCGCTGATTGCAATCTGAATCATGTTTTTACCTTCTTTCTGTATATTTCATATGCCGCCTGATCCGTTCAGACGGCATATGGTTTCCTGTTTTTCAATCAGCCGAGCAGATTAAGCTGCCGCATTTCCTTCTCCAGCAGGGCGGAATGTGCCTCGGACATCTGATAAAGCGGCAGGCGGCATTCTCCTGCGCAGAATCCGATGCGGTTGACCGCTTCCTTGACCGGAATCGGGTTCGTCTCGATAAAGAGTGCATGAATCAGGCTCAGATACTTGAGCTGCATCTCCGCAGCCTTTGCAAAATCGCCTGCAAGCGCTGCTGCACAGAGATCGTGCGTCTCCTGCGGCATCACATTGGACAGAACCGAGATCACGCCCTTTGCACCGAGCGACATCATCGGCACGATCTGGTCATCGTTGCCGGAGTAAACCGTCAGCGAATCGCCGCAGCGGGCAATCAGGTTTGCGGTATAGGAAATATTGCCGACCGCATCCTTCATTGCAACGATATTGTCAATCTCAGCGAGCCGCGCAGCAGTGTCAACCTCAATCGTCATGCCGGTACGGGACGGAACATTGTAGAGAATAATCGGAATCTTCACGCTCTCTGCAATGGTCTTGTAGTGAACATAAAGACCGTTCTGTGTGGTCTTGTTGTAATACGGGGTCACGAGCAGCAGTGCATCTGCACCGATCTTCTCCGCCTCCTGCGAAAGCATCACGGCGGTCGCGGTGTCGTTGCTGCCGGTTCCGGCAATCACCGGGACGCGGTGTGCGGTATGCTCTACGGCATAGCGGATGACATCGACATGCTCCGCCTCGGAAAGCGTCGAGCTCTCACCGGTTGTGCCGGCAATCACGAGCGCATCGGTGCCGTTTTCGATCTGGTAATCAATCAGTCTGCCGAGCTCTTCATAATTCACGGAGCCGTCCTCATTGAACGGTGTCACGAGCGCAACAGCAGCGCCGGTAAAAATAACAGACTTCATCTGAATCTTCCTTTCTGCGGATAAATATCCGCGCAGTACGATGCGAAAAGCCGCATCAGAATGTAAAATATGCGGGAAACTGTGCGGCAAGCCAGTCTTGCAGCATTGCGCACTGGGACTCCGAAAAGCCGGAAACCGCAGCACTGTCGCTTTCCTGATCGCAAAAGCAAAGCAGCAAATCCCCGAAGATCGGGCAGCCGGTGTGATAAAAACAGGTACCAGGCGTATTCGCCGGCAGCCCCTTATCGCCGCCGCGTGCATCAATGAAATAGCAAAGCACATTTGCCGTTTCCGTCAGCATCTCCGGCATTACCGGCACACGCATCCGCTCGGTGACATCGGTTTGCAGCAGATCACACAGCAAAGCCTGTGTCACACCCTCAGCCGGAACCGGAATTCGCTCGGCACCGCCGGATGCAGGCAGCCGCAGCAGATATTGCTGTTCCACTTTGCCGCACACTCCTTTCTTTATCATATTACGGTTCACAAGATTTTGACAAAATTCCGCACCATCTCATTTGCATTGACCGGCTCACCGACATTGGCGTCACGGATCGCATCCGGAACACCGAACCGGTAAACCGGCAGGGCATCATCCGGATTGAGGTCGTGAACCGCATCAAGCACCATTTCCGGTGTTGCGTCAGTGATCGGAATGAAAATACGCTCGGTCTCCTCACGGTCCGTCTGCACGAGCGTGACGGCGACAGTGCGCTTTGAGCCGGTCACAGCAATATACGCATCCTCAGAGGAGAGCAAAAATGCGCGGTATTCCATCAAAGTTTCCTTTGCGCCGCAGGCAATCAGCAGCTCACTGAGCGCGTGTGCTTCGAGGTCTGTCGCATCGTCGTGCAGCGCAAGCAGGAAATTTCGCGGACGCAGCCCGGAAACAGTCTCACGGAGAAACTTCCGGAGCGGCAGCCGCTGATAATTGTAATTCTGGAAATACGCCGGAACAAACGGATAGGTCGGCGGCTCCGGCGGAATATAATTCCGGAAGGAGATTGCAGCATGAATCCGGTTTTCGCTGTATAAATCAAATCCGCCGATCTGTATGGTATCCTCCATCGGACACACAAATACAAGCTTCATGCTCTGTCCTCCCGTTCAAGAAATATCAGTCAAAATAGCCCTTTGCAGCAAGCAGCTCAGCAAGCTCAACAGCACCGCCTGCCGCGCCGCGCAGCGTATTGTGCGAGAGGCAGACGAACTTATAATCAAACAGCGTATCCTCGCGGAGTCTGCCGACAGACACAGCCATACCGCCCTCAAGATTGCGGTCGAGCTTTGCCTGCGGACGGTCCGGCTCCTCGAAATAGTGGATGAACTGCTTCGGTGCGTGCGGCAGCTCCAGATCCTGCGGAATGCCCTTGAATGCAGCCCAGTCAGCCTTGATCTGCTCAATCGTGGGCTTATTCTCAAACTTCACGAAAACCGCAGCGGTATGGCCGTCCGAAACCGGAACGCGCAGGCACTGCGTCGTAATCAGCGGAGACTTTGCCTTGACGATCTCGCCGTTTTCAATGCTGCCCCAGATCTTCAGCGGCTCCTGCTCAGATTTCTCCTCCTCGCCGCCGATGTACGGAATCAGGTTGTCGATCATTTCCGGCCAGCGCTCAAAGGTCTTGCCGGCGCCGGAGATTGCCTGATAGGTGCAGGCGAGCACCTGTGAAATGCCGTACTTGCGCAGCGGATGCAGTGCCGGAACATAGCTCTGAATCGAGCAATTGGACTTGACGGCGATAAAGCCGCGCTTTGTACCGAGACGCGCCTTCTGAGCCGCAATGATTTCGAGATGCTCCGGGTTCAGCTCCGGAATAATCATCGGAACATCCGGCGTAAAGCGGTGTGCAGAGTTATTGGAGACGATCGGGCACTCAGCCTTTGCATAAGCCTCTTCCAGCGCACGGAGCGCATCCTTTTTCATATCGACTGCGCAGAAGCAGAAATCGACCTCTGCCGCGATTTTTTCGATGTCCTCACCGGCATCGTAGATCACGAGATCTGCAAACTGCTCCGGCATGGGCTGATCCTTGAATGCCCATCTTGCACCGACAGCATCCCGGTAGGTCTTTCCTGCGGAGCGGGAAGATGCCGCGAGCGCCGTGACCTTGAACCACGGATGATCCGCAAGCAGCAGCGCAAAGCGCTGACCGACCATACCGGTTGCACCGATAATTCCGACCTTAAACTGTTTCATAATAATTCCTCCGTTCTGAAAATCGAGGCAGAAAAAAATCCGCCGAATATTGGCGGACAATGAGCAGATGAACGGACTCAGAATACAGAATGCCAAGCAGCGGCAGCGTATTCTGAAAACCCGGTCAGCACTCCACACCGCAAACCTGCGATGTGACAGTCACGCATTTCTTCAATGCGCGCCCAGCATTTCCCCCTGCCGATCAGGAGATTTGCTTCGGCGGTTTTGCCTTTTGTACCGGATTGCGCCGCAAACCATCTTGCAGCATCGGGTCGGCACCCTCCTCCGGCAGGACTCATCAATCCCGCGCCTCTGTCCGTGCTTATATCATAGCACAGATCAGCGGATTTGTCAACCCCTTTTCAAAAAATAATGTTTTTCACAATCAAACAACTGTTTTTCGCTTGAGTACAAGCGCAGAAACTTCCCCTTGACATCCCGCGCGGAATATGATACAATAATACCAAAGCCGGGTATAATCCGGATAAAAGAATGCAAAAATATAAAAGGAACACCAAAAAGGAGGATTTCGCTATGGCAGTGATTCACGCAGACGATCCGCAGAGCTTTCAGGATGCGGTACTGAACGAAAAGGGCAAGGTTCTCGTTGATTTCTGGGCAAACTGGTGCGGTCCGTGTCGGATGATGGCACCGGTGCTGGAGGAGCTGAGCGAGAAGTACCCGGATGTCAAGGTCGTCAAGACCGACGTCGATCAGATGCAGCAGACCGCAATGCAGTTCGGCATCAGCAGCATTCCGGCGTTTGTTCTCTTTGAGAACGGCGCTGTAAAGCAGCAGACAGTCGGCGCAATGCCGCTTCAGATGCTTGCGGAAAAGCTCGGGATCGCATAATTTCATCATCGAAAAGCGGGAGGAAACAAAACCGTTTCCTCCCGCTTTTATTTTCAGAAAAAGCCGAAATGCGCCATTGCCCGGTATACACCGTCGTGCCAGAGATCCTCTGTAACATAATCTGCATACGGAATCAGCTTGCCGCCGTTCCCCATTGCGATCGAGGTGCCTGCGCCGGCAAACATCGGCAGATCGTTGAGGCTGTCGCCGATTGCATAAGCCTGAGATTTGTCCATGCCGTAATAATGCAGCACATACTCCATGCCGGTTTCTTTGCTGTAAGGAAGCGGTGCCATTTCGCCGAAGCCGTAACCGCGGTCGATATAGGCAAAATGCGGCGCAATTCCGGCTTTGAAGCGTTTGAGATCACTTTGTTCATCATAGGCTATGACAAATTTGTCAAAACTGAAATCTGCGTCATCAACTGAGCGCCAGACATTTTTCTCCTGCATGCGAAACGTGTCGCGAATCAGCCTGATAAACGGAAGATCGCGCGTTTTCGGATCAAAGAAAAAGGCATCTCTGCGTTCATAAAGCGGCGCGCAGTCACAGTCGCGGACAAGCTGTGCAATTTCCCGGCAGAGCGATTTTTCATTTGTGCGGTAAAAAACTTCTTTTCCGCCGATTTCGATATAGGTGCCGCAGCCGCAGATATAGCCGTCAAATCCCAGCTCCCGCACATCCGCATCGACATTGATGACCGGTCTGCCTGTATTTACCCAGAGCAGATGCCCTGCTTCATGTGCAAGTCTCAGTGCAGTTCGGGTGCTTTCCGGTACGAAATGTGAGGCAGAGTCCTCCATCAGTGTGCCGTCAATGTCGAAAAACATGATTTTGCGCATCGGTTTATGCTTTCTTCAGCAGGCTGACAAGCTCCAGTGCTCCAAGCGCACAGTCATAGCCCTTGTTGCCGGCTTTTGTACCCGCACGCTCGATTGCCTGCTCGATGGTATCGGTTGTCAGCACACCGAACATCACCGGAATGCCGGTCTCAAGCGAAACGCTTGCGATGCCCTTGGAAACCTCCGCGCAGACATAATCATAGTGCGAAGTTGAGCCGCGGATAACCGCGCCGACACAGATGACCGCATCGTAATTGCCGGATTTTGCGAGCTTTTTTGCCATCAGCGGAATCTCAAATGCACCGGGTACCCATGCGAGCGTAATATCATCCGCCGCAACCTCATGCCGCAGCAGGCAGTCCTCTGCCCCGCCGACCAGCTTCGATGTGATAAACTCATTGAACCGCGATGCGACAATCGCAATTCTGACGCCTTTGCCCTCGTAAATTCCTTCCAAAACCTTCATAATCCTGCCGTCCTTTCACGCATTTTTATCGGTATTGTCTGCCGGAATATCCAGCATATGTCCCATCTTCTCCTGCTTGGTGCGCAGATAGAAGCGGTTTTCTTTTTTCGGTGCAATCTCAATCGGCTCACGCGAAACGATTGTAATGCCGTATTCCGAGAGATCGGAGATTTTCTCAGGGTTATTTGTCATAATCCGCAGCGAACTTGCGCCGAGATCCTTGAGAATCTGCGCACCCTCGCTGTAATCGCGAAGATCCGGGGCAAAGCCGAGCTCGATATTTGCCTCGACGGTATCTCTGCCGTGCTCCTGCAAATCGTATGCCTTGATCTTATTGAGCAGCCCGATACCGCGTCCCTCCTGCCGCAGATAAACCAGCACGCCGCGCCCTTCTTCGGCTATTCTCGCCATTGCACGGTCAAGCTGCTGCCCGCAGTCGCAGCGGAATGAGCCGAACACATCACCGGTCAGGCACTCAGAATGCACGCGGCAGAGCACCGGCTGTCCGTCCGCCACATCGCCCATGACCAGCGCGACGTGTTCCCGTCCGGTGATGCGGTTGCGGTAGCCGTGCAGCATAAACGTGCCGTATTTTGTCGGAAGATGCGCCGCCGACACATGTTCCATGAACACATCATGCATTCTGCGGTAGCATTGCAGATCGCGAATGGTAATCATGACAAGATTGTGCTGCTTTGCAAACTCTGCAAGTGCCGGCATCCGCATCATCGTGCCGTCCTCCGCCATGATCTCGCAGCAGAGACCGCAGGGAGCAAGTCCTGCAAGCCGGCACAGATCGACCGTCGCCTCAGTGTGACCGTTCCGCTCCAGCACGCCGCCGGGTCTCGCTTCCAGCGGAAACATATGACCGGGGCGGCGGAAATCTGCCGGAGCCGCATTCACTTCGACGCACATCCGCGCTGTGAGTCCCCGCTCTTCCGCAGAGATGCCGGTCGTCGTCCGCACATGGTCAATTGACTCCGTAAAGGCGGTGCAGTGGTTATCTGTGTTATTTGCGACCATCTGCCGCAGACCGAGCTTCTGCACATGGGCGCGGTCCATCGGCATACAGATCAGCCCCTTCGCATAGCTCGCCATAAAGTTGACGTTTTCCGTTGTCGCAAACTGCGCCGCGCAAATCAGATCACCCTCATTTTCGCGGTCCGGATCGTCGGTCACAAGAATCAGCTTGCCGGCACGCAGCGCATCCAGCGCCTCGCCGACCGACTGAAACGCAATCTTCTGTTCTGTGTTCATATCAGACCTCATTTCCATGTTCTTTGCAATACAAATTCTGAATTTACAGAAAACCGTGCCGCATGAGCAGCTCTGCGGTCACGCCGCCGGTTTTCTGCGGTTTCAGCAGTTTTTCGGTATATTTCGCGATGATATCGCATTCGAGATTGACCGTATCGCCCGGTTTCCGGGAAAGCAGCACGGTCTCCTGTGCCGTATGCGGAATGACCGAAACCGCAAAATCCCGTTCTGTTACCCGCGCAGCCGTCAGGCTGATTCCGTCAATCGCAACAGAGCCTTTTTCTACGATATACCGCAGAATCTCCGCACCCGCAGATACCGTCACCCAGACTGCGTTTCCCTCCGGTTTCAGTTCCCGCACGGTTCCAGTGCCGTCAATATGCCCCGATACGATATGCCCGCCGAACCGTCCGTTCGCCGGCATGGCGCGTTCGAGATTCACCCGGCTTCCGCGTTTCAGGCTGCCGAGATTCGTGCGGCGCATCGTCTCCGGCATCACATCCGCCGAAAAACTGTGCGCATCTGCACGGCAAACGGTCAGGCAGGTACCGTTGACCGCAATACTGTCGCCGATGTGAACATCCGATGTGACGGTTTCCGCCGCAACGGTCAGTACACAGGATGCGGCGCCGTTCTGAATCCCCTGTACCGTGCCGATTTCCTCTACGATTCCGGTGAACACTCGCCCGCCCCCTTTACCGTGTATTCCAACAGAATATCGTCTCCGAACCGGATGATTTCCGGTGCCGAGAGCAGATAGGCATCTGCTGCCGTTTCGACGCCGAGCCCGCCGATTGCAGGCTTTGCGTCTTTGCCGCCGAATATTTTTGGCGCAATATAAATCTGAATCTGCTGCACAATTCCGGCATGCAGCGCCGCCTCATGCAGCTCTGCGCCGCCCTCAATCAGCACGCTGTCAAGCTGCATTCTTCCAAGCTCCTGCATCAATGCGCGCAGACTGACACGCCCGTTCTCCGACGGCAGCATCAGGACACGCACACCTGCACGTTCCAGCTCTGCCTGCTTTTCCGGATCCGGAACGCAAGCCGCAACGACCGTCGGGATTTCGCCCGCTGTCTGCACAAGTTTACTCGTCATCGAAATCCGCAATCTGCTGTCGCAGATCACGCGCACCGGATTGTGCGCCCCGGGCAGACGGCAGTTGAGCATCGGGTCATCTGCAAGCACCGTTCCGATTCCGCACATGACCGCCGCGACCCTTCCCCGTGTCTGATGCACATGCGCCCGCGCTTCCTCCCCGGTAATCCACTTTGAACTGCCGGTTCTGGTTGCGGTTTTGCCGTCCGCGGTCATGGCAGCTTTGAGGATGCAATACGGCGTTTTTGTCGTAATATAATGAAAAAAGATGCGGTTCAGCCGGTCGCATTCCGCCTTGCAGACACCGGTTTCAACTTCGATTCCGGCATCGCGGAGCTGCCGGATTCCTTTTCCGGCAACCAGCGGGTTCGGATCATCCGAACCGACGATCACACGCCGGATTCCTGCTGCAATCACAGCCTCGGTACAGGGTGGGTTTTTGCCGTAATGGCAGCACGGTTCCAGCGTCACATACATATCTGCGCCGCAGGGATCCTCCGTGCAGTTTTTCAGCGCATTGCGCTCAGCGTGCAGTGTGCCGTACCGTTCATGATAGCCCTCGCCGATCACTGCGCCGTTTTTGACAATCACGCAGCCGACCTGCGGGTTCGGGTTGACAAAGCCGCTCCCCTTTTCTGCCAGCGCACACGCCCGCAGCATCCATTCTCTGTCTGTCATAATGCCTCCAAAATAAAACAAATTCCCCGAAGCATCACACTTCGGGGAATCCGGGTCACGAATCAATCCGCATTCTTCTCCCGTCCGGACTTTACCGTCGGTGCCGGAATCTCACCGGCTCAGCCCCTTCAGGCTCACGGACTTCGGATTCCGCAGAATCCGTCACCGTCGGTTATGAATTGCACATACCCCGAAGAACAGTTATCATTATACAACTATTTTTCCGGTTTGTCAATACCCTGTCCGGGATAGAACACTTAAGGCAACACCGCACAGAGCTGGTGGTACAGGATGCTTACGGTCAAACAAGTTTGACCCGTCAGATTTTTCGTCAGATTGTATAGAAATGACACCGCCGGGCTGGCGCACGTTTGCAAGCAAACTGCGCAGTTTCGCTTTTGCGAAACATGCGCCCGGCAAGGAATTTCTGTGCAAGATGACGGAAAAGCTGCAAGCAGATGTGCCGCCAAGCTGCCAGCCGGGCTCCGGTCGTCAGGCGGGCTTTGTGCGGTGTTGCCTTAAACTATTGAAAATCGTCTGATTTTATGCTATACTATTGATGTTCCAATTAACTCTTGAATATTAGATGCGCAGGATAAATGTCGATATGCAAGGAAGAAAGCCGCCGCCTTACTGACGCAAGGCAAGGTTTTCTGACGCCGCAGATCGGCATTTAGACAAGCAGATAAGTTCAAGAGTTAGTTGGGGCATCAATATCAATAACAACACACTCATACTCGGTAATGTGTGCCGGACAGCAAGCCGATGCGCCGGCAAGCCGTCAGGCAGGCTTTGTGCGGTGTTGCCTTGAACCGCGGCTTCATTATAGCACAGTATAATCGAAAATGACAATGACGGATTATCGCAGATACGGTGCTCGGCATTTTGCGGAAAGGAGCTTGACTATGATAAAAAAAATTCTCGTAAAATCAGTTCACGGCGCCTTTGGGTACGTTATGAAGCATTACTATCCGTTCGGCATGGCTGCGGAAGCGGCAGAACAGGGATCGCTGACGGACACCTATGCCGTGATTTCGATTCAGGACAGTCACACGCAGGGATTCGGTGTACAGTTCACTGAAAACCGGTTCTGCAAAGGTGTTCTGACGCTGCTGTTCGATGATATTGTTACGGAAGTAAATGGCGCTGTTCTGTTCGATGATGACATGGCAGAGCAGATCATCAGCTTCATAGAACAACATAAACAAACAGCAGATACGCTGCTGGTGCATTGCTATGCCGGGCAGTCCCGCTCCAGAGCAGTCGGCGCATTTGCCGTAGAGATGCTCGGCGGCGACAACAGCAGGTATTTTGAAGAAGGCGTGCCGAATCAGTACATCTATGATGTGCTGGAAAGTGCATGGGTAAGAAAGCAGCTTCGTATGATAGAATCATCATAATATATAAACCCCTTGCTTTCCGTTATGCAGCAGAAACTGCATAAACCGGCACTGTACGATTTCGCATTTATTGAAACAGAAACTATGATGCAGGAGATTCAGGACTGATATAATCACAGCATAAGGAAAGGGCTATGTCCTCCGTGACCGTGTACGGAAGGCATAGCCCCATATATGCAGAAGATCCCAAACCCGAAAAAATAACGGGTTTGGGATCCTTGCATTTATAGTATTTTTTCAACACCTCACGAATATCCCCATTGATGCAAATGGACTACATGAAATTCCTCGGTGCATAGCGCACAAAACTGGTATCTTGAAAACTGAATATCTGAAACGCAACAGAGAAAAAAGCTGCTAATGCGTGAAATCTGTCTGTCAGACCTTGCTGTTTGGGGGAAAATGCGCTAAAATGAAAGTGCAATTTATATGACCTGTCTGCAAGGAACGGAGGATTATAATGATGCAGACACAGAAAATTCACGCTTTATATGCACGTTTTTCGCATGATGAAAAAGAAAAGCGATACGCCCCCGGCTACGGGGAAATCGCAAACATCAACATTATAAAATATAATGTCGAAAAATAAATAGCGAGAAAAAGAGAGCGAAAAAGAGCGATTTTGGTAGAAAAGTTGGTAGAAAAAAAGACGGTTTTCGCATTATATGTATCTACCACGAATGCTGATAAAGCCCGTCAATACGCTATTTGACGGAAAGAAAAGCGGATTTGTTCATATAAAGAAAAGCGGATTTGTTCATATAATCTCATTGACTAAATCAGCAGTATATGCTATAATATATGCAATATTTTGCACATATTCATGCGGATTATGGTTGTGCCCGCAATCGCAACAAGAATATAGGATGGGGGTTATGTAATGGAGTATTCACCGACTGTATTGCAGCGCCTGAAGCGATATCCGACCTATCAGTTTCATGCTGAAATCACTTCCGATCAATTATCGGAATCCGAATTATTCCGGCTGGTGATTCTGGAAACCTTCAGCTGGCTCCGCGCAAGGCTGAACGGTGATGCCCCGCCGGAGCTGCAAACACCTGAACCCGGGGAATATGCCGCTTTTCCCGAGGAACAGCTCTGCTCATTTACACTCGATCAGGGCTGGAAGGCGGATGTTACCTATGCGCCGGAACAGGGAATCTGGGCGTTCTCTCTGCGCGAAACCGATATGGGCGCAAATTTCGGTCAGGAAAATGAACGCCCGCCTGTGCAGGGCAGACTGTTCCGCACAGACATCTCTTTTGTGAAATGCGGCGGCACAGTCGAATGCGGTGTGCGGACAATCGTGACCGAACCGGTCGAATGTGATGCACCTTGTGAGGTGTTCCGTCCGGCTGTCGTGCGTTCGATTCTCACAAATCCGCTGTTAAAGCTGTCACATTGCGGCATGATGCTCGATGCAAAACCGTTTGTCATAGATACGAAAGCCAATGCAGAGCGATTCACTGCGGTGTTCCAGAATCCGCAGTTTGATTATCCGCTGATTCTCGTTGCGGATGCCGGTTTTGAAGAAGAAAAACAGAAGGCTGTTTCCGCTGAATTGCCGAAAATCGACGGGCTGGCTCTTGATTTCAGCGCCGTTCTGCTTGACCGAAGTGCCCCGACACTGACAATGAAAGACGAAAAAGCCAAACCGTTCCTGAAATCCAAAAAGCAGAAGCCCTCGGCAAAGCCGGCACCCATTCTGAAAGAAGGAACAAAAAAAGCGCGTGTCCGGCGCACGGAATTTCCGTATGAACGGCTGGCGGACAAGCTGAAAGGCTTTGGAATTGTCTGCTATGTCAGCGGGAAAATGCTGCCGGTTCTCGACAATAAACTGCATCTTGCGCCGAAGCCCGGTGATATCATCATCTGTATCCGCGGACAGGAAACCGAGCGGCTTCGATATGATGAATACAGCAAGAACATGGAGGGCAGCTATCAGAAGCTGAAACGCGAAATACAGAAGCTGCCGAAACGCCGCGCTTATGATTTTGGCTGTGTTGTATTTCAGGCAGATGCGCATTTGCTGGCGCTAAGTGAGCGCCGCGAAGCAGCCCAGACTCTGGAGGAATCCTGTGCGCTTTATCAGCAGGAAAATGCCGAACTGAAAGCGCGGCTCTCCGAGCTCGAACAGCAGGACAACGATCTGCGTGAGCGAAATGAGATGCTCCGGCTGACACAAAAGCAGCTGAAAACTGCGCAGGAAGAAATTGAAGCGCTGCAAATCTATATCAGGAATTTGCAGGATGAATATCAGACGCGGCAGACGGCATATGAAAAATCGGCGGATCTGGTACAGTTTTACAAGGATAAGGCGGAAATTGCCGCCGGCTTTCCAACCGATAAAGATCAGGTCTGCGAATGGGCAGAGGCACAGTTTCCGCATACACTCATCATTACGCAGAGAGCAAAAGCAGAGCTGCGGAAATATCAGGGCGGACTGGATGTTGCGCTGCTCTGTGACGGTCTGCTGTATCTGGATGCATATGCCAAATGCAGAAACGGTGCGCTGAATGAAGAACAGCTTGCACGCTATACCGATCAGCGAAACTGGGATGTATCTTTCAGCGGAAAGGAAGCCGTCCGGTTGCATGAAAGCGAATACACCGTAACGCATAACGGGAAGAAATATCAGCTGGATATGCATATCAAATACGGCAACCGTGCATCAAATCTGATCCGCATTTACTTCTGCCGCGATGCAGAAACAGGAAAGCTCATAGTCGGCTCAATGCCGGAGCATCTGGCAACTGTCTCGAAGAGCACCTGACGGAATGAACATTCTTCTGCAAAACAGTAATCTTCTGTCTCAGATCATAATGAATGATGTAAAGCCTCTGTTCTCAGGGGCTTTATTTTTATCGTATCGCCATCTGCATTTTCCGAATGCATAATAATCAAGCGTTCCGGTTTCCCGTTCAAATATCTGAACATACCATGCGATATAATGGTCTCAGCCGAAAGGCAAACAGCAGGAGGAGAATCTTCGATGAAAAAAACAGTATGCTTTACCGGACACAGAGTATTGTCCGAAAATCCAAAACAGCTTTTTACTCCACACTGAATCGTGTTTGGAAAGAATCGTATTTGCAATCCTTTGCAATCATTTTTCTTCATGCGCAGGACAGCGCCGGGCAGTGGATGCGCCGGCTGCATGAAACCAAATACTATCATTGCATACAGGAATGGAATTAACGCAGCGGTAATTCGGTGAAAAAACGTCACGGCGAAAACACAAAGGATAACAGGGATGAAAAAACGCAAGCCCTCATACTGAAGGCTTGCGATTGAAGTCCGTTCAGAAGCCGCGGATGCGAACAAGTCTCTCTCAGGGTCTCATCTGCTCATTGTGATTCATCACGCTTTTTTCTTCCGGAAAAGGGTATCAAATTCATTGCGCAGCTTCTCCCTGTTCACAAACAGGCCTTTGACCGGGCGAAACACCCACATCACAGGGAGCAGCCATTTATGCCGGTAGAAAAACGGATAATATACCTTTACAAAATTGAGAGGCGGAAAAAGCCTGTGCAGATAATAGCGGAATTTTGAATTATCAGCTTCTTTCAGATTGTTCCGGAATTGGTTTGTCTGGGTTCCGTAAGTTCCGGACATGATATAATACCGGAGCAGTGCTTTTTCTTCTTTTGACAGCTGCAAACCGGAAAAGACCTTCTCCGCAAGCGCTCTGTTCTGAGATTCAAATTCAGCAATGCCGAGCTTTCTCAGCTCTGCATGAATATAATCCCAGTCATATTTTTTCCCGAATTTCTGAAGGATCACATAGGTATCCGCCAAAGTCCGGACGCCCGTTCCTCCGCGTATAAAATGTTTATGCTCATGAGCCGTAACATAAATATAGAAATCCTCCTGCCGGAAATGATATGCATATTGTTTGTTTTCATCCCGGCAGAGCTTATCCTTGATATTCTCATAATAGCCGAAAATCTTTTTGTCCGATACCGCTGAAAACAGAATATGATGCATCTCAAAATTGAAAACAGGCGGTTTATGATAGGGGTCATTGTGCCCGACACCGTAGCGCTCACAGGAGAACCCCATCTCTGTCATGATTTCTCTGATCCGGCTGCGGGCTGATACATCATAGAGAATGTCGTTATCGGACATCTGCCGCATTCCGAGCTTCGGATACCAGTCTTTCAGGATCGCACCCTTCAGCGGCATATACCAGATTCCTTCCGCTTCCAGCCGGTCCAGAATTCTTTTCCGCTCTGTGTCCAGAAGAATGTTCTTACGGATTGCTTTATTTTTCGCTTCCGTAAAATTCCGGTCATGCACACCTGCCGACTCCAGCGCATAGGCAGTACAGGCGGTCAGATTATGCCTCTCACAGACCTCAAACAGTGCCGAAAGATCCAGTTTCCCGATCAGGGCTGCCGACGGCTTTTTGCCCTTCAGGGCACAGCACACCAGCGCAATCATATGATATGCCGATCTGCAAAACGCTTTTTCCTCCATTGCAATTCCCCGTTCACCGGCCGGCGTTTCTCCGGTAACTGCCAGCCCTTTTTTCGCTGTTGCTATAATTATCGGATGCAACAAGACCGATTCCTGCTGCATCCGAATACTGTGATGATTCAGGCTTTCTTCCGCTTACGGATGATCTTCGCCAGCTTTTTTATAATCCCCTTAATCAGGTTTCGTGTCAGATACATACCCGCAGCCATGCCTGCGACAAAAGTGATGATATTCAGAACACGGTTCTGCTGATAACACGCCACACACTGTGCGGTCAGAAAAGAGAGCACAAGTGCACAATGCAGGATGTTATATTTGAGCTTGATAAAACGCCGCACGCTGATGAGACGGAATGCACACAGCGCAATATAGCTGACAAGCGTTGAAATAGATGCAGCATACAATCCGATGTAGTGAATAGTTGTCAGGTCAATCAGGAGATTCAGCGCAGCTGCTGCAACTGTCGTAACGCCGACATTGACCGTCTTTTTGAACGCGACAAAGATTCCGCCCCAGAACGAGGAAAGGCAGAAGAAGAAAGTGCCCATATACAAGATCGGGATCTGATAGTAAGAATCGCTTCCGTAATCGCCGCGAATCATGACCTTAAACAGAAAAGGCGTAATGCCGATCAAAACGGCCATGCAGCCTGCTACGATATCAAACAGAACGGCAAACATCTCGGAATAGTATTTCGGCGTATCATCATCCTTCGAGACAATGGAAGCATTCTCCTGCCACGCCATATTAAATGTTGACTGCGCAAAATTCAGGATCGAAGGTACCTTATAAGCCGCTGCATAGATACCGTTTGCAACCGGACCCATAAAGCCGGTGATGACAAGGCGGTCGGAAACGTGCATGACCCACTGTGAAAGACTGTTCGGAACCATCGGCCATGAATAAGCAAGCAGCTCCTTCAGCTTTTTCCTGTTCATATTCCGGAACTTTATGAGCTTATAGATCCTTCCTCTGAACAGCAGGTACGTCGCAGAAAGAAATTCTGCTCCTGCAAGACCGATCAGACCGCCGAGCAGACCGATTTTGACAAAGACGACAAGTGAAAAAATCAGAATCATCTGTCCGATTGCGCTGATAAACGAGCCGATTGCATAATCTATATTCCGCCCGAGACCTCTGATGACCTGCTTGTTTGCATTTGCAATAATATCAAAGAAGAAATACAGACAAATCGTCACACAGATTGATAACGGGTGATGGATGAGATGCAATACAACAAAGGTTATGATCAGTGCAGCAGTGGATGTTACAAATATAAAGCTGTAAATATTGGATATGATTACGCTTTGCTCTTCTTCATCCTCTTTGCAGTCGATCAGAAACCGGAAGGCTGCTGACTGAATCTGAAGCGTCGCAGCAGGGAGAACCAGACCGACCAAAGTGAGAACCAGCTCATATGTACCGTAATCAGCCTTTGACAGATAGCCGGTCAGAACAGGAACCAGAATAAATGCTGCAAGTTTTGGAAAGAAAGTGCCGATTGACAGAATAATCGTATTCTTCAGCAAATTTCCTCGTCTGCTCATTTTTTAGAAATAACGCTCCTTTCAGATAGACGGCAGCCGAAACGGAAGCAAGTACTTTATCGGCAGTCCGCCGGTCCGAATCCGTTTATACATAGAATTTATGATAATGCAGGATATGATATATACTGTAAAGAATATGAGGTCATAGAACGGAACCTCGAAAAACGCATAAAAGAACGTGAAAAACTGTATACACACAGCAAACATGATTTGCCACTTCACCTGCGGATCCTGAATTGTTTTGGTAAAGCGCTTGCATACGAAGACTGTACGGTACAGCATCACCAGAACCGGGATGATATTCAGGATAAAGCCAAGCAGACCCATCTCACAGAGCCACTGCAAATAATCCAGATTCACTTCATGTGCCATTCTCTGGTGAAACCGTGTGACAGAAAGATCCTTAAACCGCCGCCAGCCGACTCCGAAAACCTTATGCTCATCCCAGAGCTTCACTGCGATCTTATAGAGCTCGCTGCGTCCGGAGTCTGCCGAATCGCCCTTCTGAATACGCTCCAGATAAGTTGTCAGGCGGTAAAAAACCGGATGATCCGGGTATTTCAGCATCAGATAGCGAAATACAGCAATGCAGACAGCCAGCAGCAGCAGAATCTTTCCGATCTTTGACCACTGCTTCGCATCTGCATACATTGTCATCATTGTAAGAAAGATGCCGACCACCATACAGAGCATAACGCCTTTTTTACCTGTCAGCAGCAATGAAATAAACAGCACAGCGGTCAGCAGCATCAGCGGCTTGCTTTTCTGTTTCTGAAGAATCAGCCAGAAAAAGACGCCGAAAACAGCAAATGAAACAAGGCCTGCCACATCATGCGGCGATGTGATAATGCCGAAATATCTGCCGCCGTTAAAATATGCCTGCGCATAATCACGCGAGACTGCTGTCAGATGCGGAAAGTAAAGCTTGTTAAAGCGTTCCCGGAGAACAAAATGCATCAGCACCAGTGCTCCGTGAAAGATTCCGATTCGCACAATGAAATGCAGAATGCGTGCCGAATCAAAATCCTCTGAATCCATTGCGATCGCAAACCATATTACAATGAAGAACATGATCGCTCTGCCCAGTATACTGAATGTCCGTCCGTTCATCAGAACACTGACAGTTATGCTGAACATATAGATCATCCAGACTGCACCGGCTTGTTTGATCCGGATTGAACCGTGTATCAGGAACATCAGCCCGAATGCGGCAACCAGCCCAAGCATTTCTAAGAGAGGTTTACCCAGGATGCCCTCAAGAAGCCATTTTGATGAGACGGTCATCAGAGCAATCATCAGAGGCCAGTCCCGCATCCGCTCTCTCCGAAATGTGATTGTATCAACCATCGGTCAAATCCACGGATGCGATACGCGGCTCAAAGCAGCAGCACGGACGTACACAAACGATCCGGACACCGCTCGCGCGCTGCGGCCCGACCTTCAGGAAGGTCGCAAGCACAGTCGTATCACCGTGCAGACCGAGCGGGCCGATATCAGCCGCATTGATTCTGCGGGTGATCTCCTGCTCCATCTCGCTCTGACGGTCATAGCTGCCGTCAACCAATGCCTGAAGCATCATGGATGATGCTTCATAATGAGAGCGGCCGATGCCGATTCCCATTGTGCACGGCGTACAGCCGAGCTGTGCTGTTGCTTCGACAGACCAGTTCACAATCTCATCCAGAACGGTCTGAACATTGTGTTTATGGAACACGCGGTAAGTCTTTGCTCGGATCGCAGGTCCGCCGCCGAACATCAGAATATGCAGCCGGAGCGTATCCTCGTCCGAGTTGCGGATCAGGATCGGCGCTGGCAATACGCCGGCAGAATCGGGATTCAGTCCGCCGGACTGATCAATGCGCTGACAGTCATCGCCCATAATGCCCATCGGTCTTCCGGGGAGCGCACGCAGACCCTCTGCTACGCCCTCGTGTATCGCAGTCAGCAGGTCTCCCGTCACAACTGCATTCGGCCCAACATCCAGTACAAGATGCGGGATACCGGAATCATCGCAGAGCGGGCTGTGATTCTGTTCAGCTGCTTCCGCATTTTCCAGAACGGTCTGAAGCACCCAGCGTGCATTCTCATTTCGCTCTGCCTGAATCGCACGCTTATAGGCATCCTTTTTATCACGCCGGAATGTGGAACCGGCATCTACCAGAGCATCTCTGACGAGTGAGACGATATGCTCCCGTTCAAACATTTTCGCGCTCATAGATACTCCTTCCGTGTGCGGCTGCAATAATCGCAGGATACTCCCTGACCTTCAGAAGATACAGCGCCTCCATGCCGAGCTCCGGAAATGCAGCGAGCTTCTGCTCTTCGGTTTTCGCACCAAGCAGCGCTGTGACAGGGGGAATTACGGCATATGCGGAATGATATTGTGCCAGACCTGCAACGGTTTCCGGCTTCAGCGCGCCTTTGCCGAGATGAATTCTGATTCCTGCCTTCGAGAGCGGGATGATACTGCTCTCAATTTCCAGCTTGTTGCTCGAAGTCGGCCCGACACCTGCCGGACTGACTGCCGTATGGAAAATGACGCCGCCTTCCAGATCAATGCCGGAAGCAGCAAGCCTGCCTTCTTCAGCCATCTTTACGATTTTCGGCAGAACGGCATCTCTGCCGCAGTAGATATATCCGGAAAGCAGAATTGTGTCACCGACTTCCAGCTCATCAATATTCAGCTGTGAGATCGGTGTCTGAATGATCTTTGACATAACGCTTCCTCATTTACTCATTCACTGCAAAAAGCTTAATATATGCGCTCTCATTCTCAATTACGCCGAATGCGCGTGCGCGCATGACGACTTTTTTTGCCCAGTTGGTATGCGGACCGATCTCGTTCATTTTGTTTGAACCGGAGCCCTTCACAACTCCGCCCTGTTTATATCCCAGGATCATGGACGCATCGTCATATTCTTCCTTTGTAACTGCCATCAGGGCATTGACGAATTTGACGTGCGTCGGATGGATCACAGTCCGGCCGATGAATCCGTTTGCCTTGTCAAGGATGACCTCACGGAGCAATCCGTCAATCTCATTGTTGACAATCGGCTTGCGGCGCATCAGATAGTCCTCAAGTCCGTGCTGCGGCAGATTTTCAAACATCAGTTCCTTCGGAGCACGGAAATACTCCCAGACAGGTCCGGCAATAACGTAGTCATTGTTTCTGCCGCAGACATTGATGATATCTGCAAGGCATTCCCGGACGGTCATGATATCATAAATGGAGTAATCCACGCCTCTGCGGACGCCGAATACAGATGAGAAATCCGTTCCGCCGACACGCACCTGCAAAACCAGATCGTGGTACTTATCAAGAATGTGCTTGATGCTGATGAGCTCCGGGATACGGCATTCCTTATACGCAACTTCCGGATCCTCAATAATCGGCATACCGTAAATGATCTCATCCAGACGGTCATTGAGATCCTTCAGATATGCAAAATACTCATATCCGTTCTCGCCGTTGAACTTCGGGAAGTTGATGCCGCAGAGCGACTTTGCTTCATGCTTTGTCAGATTCGCCGAGAAATGCTTGAACTGTGCAAGATTCCGGATACGGACGAAGATCAGCGGAACCTTATCCTCGGCGAGGGTTCCGTTCTCAACGGCAGTGCTGACCGAATCAAGCAGATGATGGACATTTTCTTCCGCCTCTTCGACTCTGTCTGCGGGGCAGGCATCCTCAAAGCAAAGAACAATCGTGGTCAGTCCTGGCATTGCATTGGACAGGATTTTCGGTGTGAAATCCTTGATTCCGGGCATATACATCGCTGCACCCAGACAATATTGCAGTAATTCGCGATCTGTATACTTATTGAAATTCTCCGGTTCCACAACAAATTTGAAATCCGGATTATAAAGGTGATGTCTCATGTTTTACTTCAGCGATCCTTTCTTAGACTGAACTGCTTCCGGATAGTAGCTGTCAATCATGCGCTTGACAAGCGTAACCTGCTTTGCACGCGCTTTTGCATCACTAACAGTGCTGTCCCAGCTATGTGTCTGCGCAACAGAGCCGCCGGTCTTCAGATAGATCGGTGCTGCCACACGGATCATTTCCGGTACTTCATAATGACGGATAAAGCCGCCGGTAGACTTCGGATTCTCGGTGTGAATATCAATCGGGATACTGATTGCCTGACGCATTGCTGCGAGCATCTGGAGCTGGATATCACGAACCGGATTCAGAGAATCCGCGCCGATGGATTCCAGAAGCTTTGCAGAGCAGGGATTTCCGTGACCGGAATGTGCAGAGAGCTTGAAGTGGCAGCTGGCCGGGATTTCTCCGGCTTTTCTTGCCTCATTGAGCACCCACAGGCAGCCCTCGTCATATACAAGAAAGCCCTCGGCGCCGAGTGAAGAAGCACGCTTGACTTCTTCAATGGCGCGGACGATCTGCTCCTGTCCGCGCAGACGGTAGCCCATGCGGACACCTTCCGGCGTATTCACGGATGCGGATGTGTCTGTTGTCGCACGCGGCCCGATTGCCAGAATCAGATCAGTCTGTGCAGTCTTTGCCAGTTCGACCATTCTGCTGATCTCATTGTCCGTCAGCATCATGATACCCTTTGTCTGGGTTACACGGTGGAGATACATACCGTACTTGTCGATCTCCTCCAGCAGCGCTTCCATAACGGCAGGGCCCTGAATGCCCGGAACCTCAAAGCGGTACTGTCCGCCGTCGGCAAAACGCTTTTCAGAAGTCGGCAGATCATAGGCATCTCCGCCCGGAAGACCGATCTTTTTCAGAAATGCTCTTGTTTGTTCCATAGTGTTCATATTCGTCCATCCCTTCGCATCAGTTATCGTTTAATTCCCGGATCAGCGCATCAATCGCTTCTCTGTGAGAGAAATCAAGCGGCGGGAGCTTTCCACGCAGTCCCATGTGGATTCTGACATCAAGAAATGCTGATCTTTTTGCAGATCTGAGCTGATCCAGCGCTTCGATCAGCTCTGCTTCTGTTCCGACCGGCTTTCCGACGGTCTCATAGCCGCAGGCTTCGGCGATTTTTGTGAAATCAATCAGCTGACCCGCAGAGGGCTGACCGCCGACAGATTCATGCACGCCGTTATTCAATACAATATGCAGGAAATTTGCACACGGATATTTGCTTGCCATTGTCAGAGCCCCGAGGTGCATCATCGCGGCAGCATCACCGTCGAAGCATACAACAGGACGCTCCGGCTTTTCGAGCGCCATACCCAGCGCCACCGAAGAAGCATGACCCATTGAACCGACATTGAGAAAATCGCAGGCTTTTGACTCATTTCTGCGTTCGCGCAGGAAGAAGAGCTCACGGGTAGCACGCCCGGTCGTGGCAGAATACAGGGTATTCGGCGGCATATGATCCAGCACAATCTCGATCGCTTCCTCTCTGGAAAGCGGATAGACCGAATCGACCTTATTGAGCTTTTCGCCTGCCATAACACCCTTCGGCGCTATCAGTGCAAACGGCTTTCTTGTCTTCTCCATATATTCCGCAGCTTCCGCAGCAGCCTCAGCAAAATCGGCATCATCATCCTTCAGGATACGGTAAGCGATATGCATGATCTCCAGCTGCTTCAGCGTGATCTCACCCTGAAGCTCGTGCTGCGGCCAGTCCCCTGTTCCCGGCTGACCTCTCCAGCCGATCAGAAGCAGGAGCGGAACGGCATACACTGCCTCATCCGCAAGTGATGCGAGCGGATTGACAGCATTTCCGAGTCCCGAATTCTGCATATATACCAGCGGAATTTCCCTCGATGCAAAGTAATGGCCCGAGGCAATACCGACTGCATTGCCTTCATTGGCTGCAATCACATTCCGCTGCGGAAAGTTATTGAGAATATAGGTACAGAATCCATTGAGAAAGGAATCCGGCACACCGGTAAAGAATGTGATGTGATGCTTTTCAAGCTCTGCACATACGAGTTTCTGATCTAACATGGCGCCTCCTTAGTTCATATCCGAGCCGTAAAACCGGAAGTAATCCGAGCTTTCGCCTCTGCACTGTTCCCATACAGTATCAAAAGCAGCAACAACCTTTTCAGGCAGCGGGCCGGATTCTACGGATTCCATATTCTGTATGAGATGATTCTGCTTTGATGCGCCGATCAGAATTGCATCGCCCCGTTCCCCGCTGAGCATGGAGTGGAACGCCAGCCAGCGGTAGACCGCATTGATCAGCGTAATTCCTTCCGCCTCACATACTTCTGTCAGCATCGCAACTGCGCGGAAGAAGCTCTCCTTCCAGTAGCGCTTCTGGTAATTGGGACGGTGTGTGAAGCGTCCGTCCTCGGGAGCATCCTCAAAATGCTTGTATTTTCCGGTCAGCAGACCGCCCGCCATCGGATTGTAAGCATAGAAACGCATACCGAAATAATTGAGTGCATCATTCAGCTCGGTTTCTGCCTTTCGCGTAAGCGGATTATAGATGCCCTCGTAAACGGTGGGAAGCACCCAGCCATTTGCTTTGCACTGATGATACACATCTGCAACGAGCCATGCCGGGAAGTTGGAAAGACCCAGTTCCTTGAATTTCCCCTGCTGATGCAGCTCTGCACACGCTTCCAGAACGGAACGGACAGGCGTCTTCGGATCAGGAAAATGCAGATAGAATACATCCACACTGTCGAGTCCCATACGGGCAAGCGACTCATTCAGCTGCATTCTGGCAGCATCACCGTCCAGGCGGCCGGTAATCCGCGGATTGACTTTCGTCGAAATCCGTACTTTATCCCTGCCGATCTTTTTCAAGGCTTCCCCGATCAGCAGCTCACACTGGCCGTCGTTGTAGACATAGGCGGTATCCAGTTCATTATATCCGTGCTCCATATAGCAGCGGATAATGGATTCCACATCGCTGCCGAATACCGATTCGCCGAACGTCATCGTGCCAAGCACCATTTTCACATTCTGATTCATACCCTGCTTCCCCTTTCAGATCAAACTCATCAGCATCCGGACAGAAGAATTCTTCTGCATCACAGCATCGTACACTGTGCGACTCCGGTCTTCTGCTATTCCGCCGTAGCGCATCAGCTCTGTGTAGCGCTCCAGGAACTCCGCTTCTGTCAGCGGGTTCTCCGGTTCTCCTTTCGGGAAATCCACCCGTTCCGTATATCTGCTTCCGTCTTTGCACAGCACCGACAGCTCAGCAGACTGTTCCGCCGGGAAAGCTTCGCTCATCGCATCGTCTGCCGAAACCTGCACCTTCCCGGTCAGTGCAAGGACTTTCCCGTTCTGCACAATGCTTTCATCGTATTCCTGAAGCCCTGCTTTGCCGTAAATAAAGCCGACTGCAACACTGTAAGGAATACTCATTTTCGCAGATGCCGATCCGAGGATTTCCGTATGATCATGCCCGCTAACCGCGAGAGAATATGTCCGGATCTCCACTTTTTCAATATTGTCGGGCGCAATGCCTTTCTCGCGCAGTGTGACGGCTGCTTCGATGGAGGGGTGGCAATATCTGCACGCGGCATAGGGCTTTGTATAAGTTTTCTGAATCGCATATGTTCCGTTCAGGAGCAGCGGCTTCATCTGCACTTCCGTGCTGCCGGTCATCATCTTGAAAAAGCAGCGGGAACCGCCGAGCGGATCGGGATGGCCGCAGAAACCGCCCTTGCCGAGCTGCAGTGCAGTCAGAGCCAGCAGCGCTGTTTTGGCTGCATTATACGGCTTGAGCTCTGAACCGCTGTCCAGAACCATCAGCATACCGCTCGACGCAGCGCAGGCTGCTGCAAAGGATTGTTTCCGTTCCTCATCGGTAAATCCCAGAAGATAGGATGCTGCGATCACCGCGCCGAGAATTCCGCAGGTTCCGGTTGCATGAAATCCGAGCCCCTTATGCATCGGCTGAATGGATACAGCCATTGTAAAGGATGTCTCATAGCCGATCACAGCTGCCCGCAACACGTTATCCACAGTCTTGTGAAAGCGCTCTGCAAGCGGCAGAAGAAGTGCAAATATCGGGGAACCCAGATGAATGATACCGGCATTTGTTCCGTCATCAAAATCCAGCGCGTGCGCATACAAACCGTTCAGAAAAACTGCTTCCTTCAGTGCGAGCTTTTTATCGGAGCCAATGACTGTTATGTCGCCGCTGTCCGGCTCGAGGAATGCTGCCGAGCGTTCCGTTTTATCGCGGAGAAATCTCACTCCTGCGGCCGAAACCGCTATATAATCCAGCAAGGATTCCTTCGCACGTTCCAGCACTGCATCCGGAATTGGTTTTGCATACAGTTCACTTATTTGCGCGAGAAAAGACTCTGTTTGATTCATACAATCCCTCCGGTCGCCAACACATAAGTTTTATCGGAAATCCCGCAGTTTGGCGGCATTAAACGGCTGAAACAGCATATTTTCGCCTGTCACGCTCCGACAGACAATATTAGCCTGCATGAATGCGATCCGCTCCTTCAACTGCTCAAGGTCATCAGCCTCCATCAGGATGGCGCAAAGCTTCTGACGGTTCGTACCGTCATCATGCATCACGCTGCCTGCTTCCACATGGACATTTGAAATCTGTGCCCACGGCTGGGAGATGACTTTATCAATACTGAATTCGCCGATGGTTCCCTCATGGGCAAAAATCGGGCAAGTGCAGTAAAACTTGGAAAACCGCGGGTTATCTTTCTTCAGATCGTCACACATATCGCCGGTCAGAGAGTGTGCAATCATCATTTTGACAAAATTGATGCCGTTGCTGCGGTCAATGACCTTCCAGTCATTGTTTCCGTTGATGCGCATACCCATTTCAAAGACATAAAAGCCGTTCTCGGTAAACATACCCTGAATATTCGCCATACCGTTCTTCAGACCGATTCCGCGCAGAAACGCCTTCAGCTTTCCGTCCAGTTCTGCTTCAAACCGGTCGATAAACCACGCCGGGGAAATCGCACAGTCGCAAAGGAAATTCGGCACCTTCTGATCCTCGGTAATATACTTTGCATTGAGGCAGGAGAGACTGATCTCCCCTGCTGACAGTGTGTATACCGCAGAGAATTCCGTTCCTGCCAGATAATCCTCGACGACATAAGTCCCGGACTCGGATTTTTCGAGTGCGGCTGCGATACCTGCCTCAAACTCTTCCTGATTGCGGCAGATGCTGATACCGATACGGCCGGAACGGTCAGACGGCTTGACAATCACAGGGAACCGGACCGCACTGCGTTCCTCAGGGGTCATAACACCGTTTTTGCAGTAGCTCTGCGGAACGGGGATATCATATTCCATGCACTTTTTCTTAAAGCTGTTCTTATTTCGCGTCAGCTCAATCTGTTCCTCGCTTGCATAATAAGGCAGACCGAGCGCTTTGGCAAGCCTGCTCGCAGCAATCACGCGGAATTCACCATAACCGGCAAAAACGCCCTCAACACCCGCCTTACGGCAGCGATCTGCAAGTTCATCGGTATCAAAAAAGCTGATATCCCAGGCTTCGTCAGAAATGACTTTCGCGCGTGCGATCTTTCGGTCCGTGACATTATCCGCAACGATCGTATAGATGCCCATTTCATGCGCAGCCTTCACGATCTCCTCTTCAATTGCCGAGCCGATAATCAGCAGTTTTTTTCCTTTCAGATGCTCATACATACAGCAAATCCTCCTTCTTCAGCACGATTCATATGCGTTCAGAACCATCTCCGCAAGCGTTTCCATATCCGCTTCAGAATAACGCTGATCAATCGGAAGCGGCAGCAGCCAGCGGCTCAGCCTGTTTTCAACTGAATCCGCCGGAGTAAGCGGAATCACATACTTCCACCACTGAGGAACATAGATTTTTTGCGAAACCAGTTTCGCTCTCAGTGCATCGTTTTCAATATAGAGCGGATAGTTCATCAGATCTCCGTCAACAGAAAACGGCAGCTGATTGACAGGATCCAGATGCTTTTTCAGAACAGAAAGATTGCGCCGTCTTGCGCAGCGGATCCTGTCATAATCCGCCCCGGAAAGCATCTTCCGCGTCAGAACAGACATACGCAGGATCTCATCGCCGAGCTGCGTTTTGCTCTGCATATTGTCCTGATAAGCGGCATTTGTGCCAAGTTCCTGGCTTTTGAGCAAAAAAGCGCCTCTTTCCCATGAAACATCCTGCCGGTAGATGCTGTCATCAATACGCACATCATTGTCCCAGATCAGATAAGCACCGTCAATCAGCCCGATGAACTTTCGCGGGGAATAAACATTAAAGCAGCCTGCACGGCGCACCGGCGGAGCAAAAAACGCCTGTGTGTTATCAAAAATCACACGCCCAAAACGATCGGCAATCGCTTCTGCCTCCGATTCGGTAAGAGCACCGAAATAATTCGGGTAGAGAAGCCATTCCTGCTCGTCGAGCGTGACACCGGAAGGCTGCATTTTATCATCAAGCAGGTATTTTTCAAACGGGATCTCATATTTCTCAACAGTCTCCCGGACAACATCGCAGTTATAATGCGGGATATATACTTTTTTGGCTTTTACGCCGAGCAGTGCTGCAGCGATTGCGTTTCTTCCGCAATTCAGTCGCAGCACCTGAACACCGGCATACCGATCAATATATTCTTTCCCGTCAGGCAATTCCAGCGGAAGATAACCGCCAAATTCCTTCTGCACGACATTCACCTCATTATTCAAAGCGATTCAGCACTTCGATTACATAATCGACCTCTTCATCAGGCATACCTGCATAGATCGGAAGGCTCAGTTCCTGAAGAGAATACTTTGCCGCATTCGGATATGCATCCATCTTATAGCCCCAGTCCTTGTAGCAGTCCGCGCAATAAGGCGGGATCGGATAATGCACAAGCGTATGAATTCCGTTGTCTGCCAGATACTTTTGCAGACGGTCGCGCTCCGCACAGAGAACAGGGAAAAGGTGATAGACATGGGTTGCGTTCGGTCTGGTTGCAGGAAGCGTGATTTTTTCACAGGTGATTCCCTTGAGATACTTCTCAGCAAGACGCTGCCGCTCTTTGTTTCCCTCGTCGAGATATTTGAGGCCGACTTGCAGACAGGCTGCCTGAATTTCATCCATTCTGGAATTCACGCCGTTGAGCTCATTGTGATACTTCACTTTGCTGCCGTAATTCCGCAGCATACGGAGCTTTTCCGCCAGTTCGTCATCATTCGTGGCCATTGCGCCTGCATCGCCGAGTGCGCCAAGCGGCTTTGTCGGATAGAAGCTGAAGCAGGCAACCGTACCGAATGTACCGCTCAGCTTGCCGGAAAGCGCAGAACCGTGGCACTGCGCACAGTCTTCAATCACATACAGGCCGTGCTTCTTTGCAATGTCCGTGATCACATCCATCTGTGCCGGCTGACCGTACAGATGAACCGGCAGGATTGCCTTCGTTTTTGCTGTAATCTTCTCCTCGATCGCATCTGCATCAATATGGGAATAGTCGTCCACATCAACAAAAACGGGCGTTGCCCCGTTTTCCGTGATGCCGATGACCGATGCGATGTATGTCGCTGCCGGAACAATCACCTCATCGCCGGCGCCGATACCCAGTGCACGGATTGCGAGGATCAGCGCATCTGTTCCGGAATTGACAGCGATCACATGCTTCATGCCCAGATAAGCAGCAAACTGCTGTTCAAAGGCCTCCACTTCCCTGCCGAGAATGTACCACCCGGAACGCAGCGCACGCAGCGCCGCCGCCTCATACTCCGCACTGTGCAAATCGTAAGTGCGCTTCAGAACTGAATGATCAACCTGCATTTCCCTGATTCTCCTTCATTTTTAATTAAACCAATTTCTTGGCAAACGAAAACTTCAGGCTGCGCTTACAGCCGACGCTTTCCTTGAAATTGCAAAGCCCGTAATTCGGAACACTGTCCTCTGTTGCAGCGGCCTTATCCAGAATCTCATAGCCCAGATCGCCGTAATAGCGGATTGTGTGATAGGTCAGAAGATTCATGCCGTTCGCTTCAATGTAATCCGGATGAGTACCTGTGTAGATTCCCTGCACGATTCTGTCATTTACCCTGTAAAGATATTCGCCGACAACCGTTACGCCCTGATATTTCACAAGGAATGCATCATGCGGAACAAGCGCTGTTGTTGCGCGGAGCTGTTCAAAACTCAGCTTTACCGGGAAGCCCTTTGCGCTGTGTCCGAGCTGAATAATGTCATACGCTTCACGGAACTGCTCCTCAGTTTCGCACTTTGTAATTATCATGCCGTTCTTTATTGCCTTGCGAAGACCCTTTCGTCCTTTTTGGGTAATCATCTGACCGTAGGCATCCACATCGACATTCAGTTTTTTCAGATCAAGCGCGTAATTCAGATCAAGATTGACAACATCATATTTTCCGCGGTAGAAAGCATTGACCCAGCCGCTGAGCTGATGCTCATCATAAAAAAAGGGCGGAAAGATGAACCGCAGTTCATGTATTCCTTCGCCAAGGCAGAAAGCCTCCAGAGCTGTCAGAGCCTCATCTATGGTTTCCTGCTTGCAATCTGCCTTAATCGAAACAGGATAAGAATACGGTGCTGAAAACGGCGCTGCCGCAACATCGCCGCGCCTGCCCAGAATCAGACCGAAACGCGCAGACGCATTCAGCATAAATATCAGATAGTATACATCATCCGCCTTGTCGCGGTTCAGCTCCGTGAATCTCGGCTCATTAAAGAACACTCTGCGATCCGGAACCAGCTTTTCATACTCTTCCGGACTAACCCTCAAAATCTCCAACTGCTTAGCCCCCTAAATCTTAGCCGTATTACTGCACATCCTGCGCAGAAGAAAGAATTTCCGCAGTTTCCTGCGGATATTGCTTTTTGAAACACGCAAGGCTTGTTGCTTCGCCGTCCTTGTCATAGCCGACAAAATAGCTTGCATGACTGGCATGAGCGCCGCGCTTTTTCATAGAGAATGTCATCTGAATCAGCTTGAATACCATTTTCACATCCGTTGCAAAGCTGACGTGTTCGACATACCAGATATCATTCTCGAACTTGGTATGGTAAGCGCTCAGTTCCTTGCCGTCTTTTCCCTGCGGCTCAAAGACACGCGGGCATTCGAGTCCCGGCCGAACCGCGTTGCGCTGCTTATGGCGGTCGCTCATGCGTTCATCAAAAAACATCGGAACAGGACGGGGACCGATGATACTCATGTCACCGATCAGCACATTCCAGAAGTTCAGCAGCTCATCCAGCGAAAATTTACGCATGAATTTGCCGAATCTCGTCACGCGCTGCGCCGCAGGAAGCAGCTTTCCGTTTTCATCCGTGTTATTGTTCATATTGCGGAATTTCGCCATCACAAAGGGTTTTCCGTCCTTACCGCACCGGGACTGTTTATAAAGCAGCGGGCGGCCGACATCAAAGAACGTACACACTGCAAAAATCAGATTAAACGGCAGCGTAATCAGAACGATCGGTAATGAGATCAGGATATCCAGCAATCTTTTCACAACTCTGGTATAAAACGTATTTCTGGGCTGTGCCGGCTGTGAAATCTCATTTGTATATGCAAGATACCGTTCCCGCAGGGCATCAGCAACAGCGCCCTCTTCATTCGACACCAGGCTGTGATTTCCAAGAAGCGTTGATGACTGTTCGTTAGCGCTCATGTCCGGGAGCCTCCTATTGGCACTTTTTTTAAGGCGTGTTGACCGCTGAGCCCAACACGCATATTTTTGACAGCTTTCGCCTCGTTCGCCGAGAAAAATTGCCGTGCGCAATTACACAAAGCGAAACTGCGCACTCTGCCTGCAAACGTGCGGCAGCCCGCCTGCGGTTTTTTGCCTTGAACGAGACGAAATCAGTGCAAAAAGCCGCATATTGTTTCGTTTAAACGCCCTTTGATTAGTTTTGCTTATTATTCACATATTTCAAAAAAGTATCGTAGTCACGGATATACTCATCCGGATCGTAATACTCAGATGCAGCAACGCAGAGCACGGAATTATCTTCGTTCCATATCATTTCACGCCACAGACCCGGGGTCAGAATCAGACCCTTTGCCGGGTTGTCCAGTGTCACAGTCTCACGCGAAGAGCCGTCGTCCAGGATCAGGTCAATGCTGCCATGCACACAGACCAGCAGCTGCCAGTTCAATGTATGTGCGTGAAAGCCTCTGTGCGTTCCCTTTTCGGCCTCATAGATCCAGTACAGTCTGCGAACAGGAAAAGGAAGCTCCCGTTCTGCTTCTATAAAGGAGAGCGAACCTGCTGCTTCATTCGCATAATGTGTGCTTTTGATATCCACGACCTGATAATCCATAGCATCCAGCCTCCCAATATAATCCCGCCGGAGATCGGCAGCATGAAGTCAGTCACACGCTTTCAGGCCCTCACTGTAAACCGGGAAATGCTTGTCAGAATGCACAATTTCACACATCAGCAGGATCAGCTTTTCCGGGAAATGATAAGGGCCGTATATTAACATAGTATAGTACCTTGAAAATTATAACAAAAAAGAATATGGCTGCGTGAATAAGCCGGAAACGGAAGATCGGGTATGACAGGACAAATTCCGGAATCATACTGCTTCCATTTCACATCGCAAATCATGATACTATGAAACAAGGCAACAGTAATCCAATTTGCAATTCTCAGATTTTATTTTATCACATTTCAAGGGTATTGTCAAGCTGTTTCTGAAAAAGCCATACAGCAAACAACACTCAGCACAATGAAGCCAATCGTTCAAATTTGATTTTTGTGTAATACCTACATAGTTTCAGGATTTTCCCGCAAACACAGTCTCTGTCATTACACGGGAAGCAAATCAGAGAGAGTACGGTTCATTGATTTGATGCGCCTGTATAATGCCTGAAATGCATCTTTCCGGCAGAATTTCACGCATACAGTGGCAAAAAGTTCCTTGCCGGACTGATAGGAAATGCGCGGCATTCCGTGAAATCCGCGGTTCTGCCGGATAAAACCGGCATCGTTTTCTCCAAAAAAATACGGTGTACCGGAATTGTATCCGGTACACCGTTCAGTCTGTCGATAAAGTCATTTCAGCGAAATGAAGCGCCTGTCAAAGCGGAATGAAAGATTGGATAATGGGGGAAGGAAAACTCTTGTTTTCCTTCCCCCAAAGCCCCCATCTTTAGCGCTTTTTAACGTAAATAAGAGAATTCCGCTCGTTGCGACGAGCGGGGAGGGGCGGC
>Ga0310691_10000513_pt1 | contig 71448 bp, 61 predicted proteins | sample 176DNAGHGlowgp2_FD_203887 | JGI IMG/M metagenome (GOLD analysis project Ga0310691, IMG submission 203887) | Sheep rumen microbial communities from Palmerston North, Manawatu-Wanganui, New Zealand - 1766 DNA GHGlow gp2 (v2) (version 2) | ecosystem: Host-associated > Mammals > Digestive system >...
CGAAGAAAAATGCAGCAACACTTTGATAAGTTCCAAGTATGACGGTTGGATTGACCTCTTCGGTTGGGGCACGAGCGGTTACGGCGGCAAATATCCGTATATGACCAGCAAGCAGGGATTAGACTATTTGGGCAATGGTAAAAAAGACATAGCTCATACACTCTATGATTGGGGTGTTAATAACGCAATAAGCAATGGCGGTAACCGTCCGAATACATGGCGTACATTATCACAATCAGAGTTGTATTATCTGTTCTATACTCGCAAAAATTGCGGGAATTTATATGCATATGCGACCGTTCACGATGTATGTGGCGTAATTATTCTTCCGGATGGATTCGAAGTGCCTTCCACTATAGATTTTACTCCTTATAAAAATGGGCAGACATTCTCGAAGAATGTGTATTCGGATGACGAATGGTCGCAATTGGAGAAAGCGGGCGCCGTATTCCTTCCAACAGCCGGTTATCGCATAGGTGAAACGACAGAAAAATCAGGTAATCGCGGGGTGTATTGGTCTTCAACGTACGATGATAACGTTATCAAAGAAGGCACCGTGTATGCGTTGAGATATGACAATGACAATCCATTAACCGTGAGTGTGAACATAGAATCGTGTTTCGGACATTCAGTCCGCTTGGTTCGTACCGTTGGCGAGAATCAAGAAAACACTACTATTTCTGCTCCGGAAGGGGCTGTAGATGCTGTATTTGAACTGGAAAACGGCAAACGGTTCTTTTTCTCTAAGGGCAATCTCCAATACAACGTCTCTACCCATCAATGGCAATTTGCAGATCACCAGTGGGAGTATTTAGGCAAAGCCAATGCAAACTCAACCGGTTGGACCGACCTCTTTGAATGGACTTCTGTCGATTGGGGTAAAAAAATGGGAGACAAATGGCAAACGCCCACCAAAGAGGATTGGGACTATTTACGTCTCCGCAAGAATAGCAAATTCTTCGGTCTTGGCTCTGTTAACGGAGTCAATGGATGTTTTTTCCTTCCTAACAATTGGGTGACGCCATCCGGTTTGACTTTCGTATCCAGCGTGACGGATATTAACAAGATAGACGCAAACGGCGGCTTTGAGTTAAAAACATCTAATTTCACCAACAATGAATATAACGCCGATCAATGGGAAAAGATGGAGAAAAACGGCGCCGTCTTTATTCCTGCAGCCGGCTATCGGGAGGGTAATAGTGTGAAAGAAAACGGGTCAGAAGGACGTTACTGGTCCGCTACGAATAATGGCGAAGATGAGGCGTACTACTATGTCTTTTCTCCCACTTACTATAATCCTAATTATCATGGTAATAAATCCTCGGGCCAATCTGTACGCTTGATTTACGTGATTAACAAGTAAGGCAAAGAGAGATGGGCTATTAACAATCATATGACAAAAAGGCATATTTATGAAGAAGTTATTGTATTTTCTTTTTGCAGCGGTTGCGCTGATGTTGACCGCGTGCGAAGGCAATGAACCAGTCAATCCCAACTCCCTCGGAGGCGTTCTGTCCGGTAAGTTTACTGTAGCAGAAGGCAAGCAAGTTCAGTTTTCTCAGGGCAATTTGCAATATAGAGCCAGTACCGACACCTGGCGTTTTGCTGTTAACCAATGGGATTATGTAGGCGGAGAAAACGATGGTACAGTGTATGTAGGCGAAGAAAAATGCAGCAACACTTTGATAAGTTCCAAGTATGACGGTTGGATTGACCTCTTCGGTTGGGGCACGAGCGGTTACGGCGGCAAATATCCGTATATGACCAGTACCAACGGAATGGATTATCAGGGCAATGGGAATAAAGATATCACTAATACGGGCTATGATTGGGGTGTCAATAATGCTATCAGTAACGGAGGAAACAAACCGAATATGTGGCGTACATTAACCACATATGAGTGGTCTTATCTTTTCTACACGCGCAATCGAGCTGCGTCGTTGTATAACTATGCGACCGTTCACGATGTCAAGGGAGTAGTCCTTCTGCCGGATGACTTTGAGCCGATAGATGGTATTACGACCGGTAAAGGCCATACCGTTTATTCGGATGATCAATGGGCAAAATTGGAGAAAGCGGGTGCCGTTTTTCTTCCCCGTCAGACTGGAATCCGGATGGGAAAGAATGTATCTGGCGGAGGCGGTTATTGGACCTCTAAATATCAACAACCTATTTCCTCCGGACAGTATGGTTACGCCTTTTTTCTAGATTTGGGTAATCCAATAGATGTCGCGGCTCCTTATCCTGCGTCAGGAGGTTTTTCGGTTCGTTTGGCTCGCACTGTCGGAGAGACTCAAGGAAGCCCCAATCCCAATGCGGTAGATGCACCGGAGGGCGCTATCGATGCCGTATTTGAACTGAATAATGGCAAACGGTTCTTTTTCTCTAAGGGCAATCTCCAATATCAATCATCTTCCAACAAATGGCAATTTGCCGAGCAGCAATGGGACTATTTAGGCAAAGCCAATGAAAGTGCTACCGGTTGGACGGACCTCTTCGAATGGACTTCTTCCGATTGGGGTAAAAAGATGGGAGACAAATGGCAAACGCCAACAAAAGAGGATTGGGACATGTTAGCCTATCGTAACGGAGGAAAATGGGTTGGCTTAGGAAATGTCCATGGAATCAACGGGTTTATTTTCCTTCCCAATGATTGGACTCTGCCACAAGGCCTGACGTTTAATTCGAAAATAGTTATACAGGAGATAGATAATGGTGGATATATACTTAAGCAATCCCAATTCACCAACAATGAATATAACGCCGATCAATGGGAAAAGATGGAGAAAAACGGCGCCGTTTTTATTCCTGCAGCCGGCTATCGGGAGGGTAATAGTGTGAAAGAAAACGGGTCAGAAGGACGTTACTGGTCCGCTACGAATAATGGCGAAAACGAGGCGTTCTACTTCGTCTTTTCACCCACTTACTATAATCCGAATTATCATGGTAACAAATCCTCCGGCCAATCCGTACGCTTGATTTATGTGATTAACAAATAAGGCAAAGAGATGGGCTATTAACAATTAGAAATTGAAATTATATGAAAAAAATCTTTACTTTCATTACCATGGTGGCAGTAGTGCTGTGCATGGCAAGCTGCGGGCAGAATGAGCCCGAGGCGGGAATCCAAATTACCGTGCAGCAGACGGTAGGTCGAGTTCGTATAATCGCTTCCGTAACAAACCAACAAGTATATTTTTATTCAGGATGTGCCGGAAAGCAGGCTCTGGAAGAGAGCGGCGGGATTCAAAAACATCTTGAAAATATTTTCAAAGGATACGACTTTGATTATGCAAAAAGAGTGGACTCCATCTGTCAAGGAACAAAAGATTATATAGTCGCCCCTAAGGAGGAATATGTGGCTTATATAGCCGTGGTGGAAAAAGGCGAAAAAGGAGAGATTCAGCTCACGGGCCGTATAGTAACGAAAGAATTCACGACAATCCAGGCATTGCCCGGTGAGTTCTCCGTCAGTACGACAAAGAAAGTGCATTTCGCCAAATCCAATTATATCAAGACGGACAAAGGCTTTTCTATAGAAAACAGCCAATGGTACTATCTCAGCGCCAATGGACCGACCGGTACACATGATTTGCACGCATGGAATGACATTCCACAGCACTTCGGAAACGGGTACTATGTGCCGAAGGCGGAAGAATGGTGGTATTTGTTCAAAGACCGTCCTCGTGCAGACGAACTCTTTGCCCATGCGACAGTGAAAAATGTACATGGTTTGATCCTTTTGCCGGATGATTGGCATACCCCCGAAGGCGTGACGCTCAAGACCTCCAAAGAGATGGGAATGGTGTGGGATAATGCAAAATATGAGTATGCGGCAGAGAAAGATTATGACGGCTATGCGCAAAACATATACACGGAAGACGAATGGATGGACTTGGAGTTCGCAGGCGCGGTGTTCCTGCCTGCGGCTGATCCTGAAGGTATAAGCAGCAATTTAAGTGGTTGGTATTGGAGTTCAACGGAATTTGATCAAAATACGGTGTACGCCGTCTCTTTCGGGAAGGACAATCTGACATTGAGAAGGTTGAGGGAAAATCCTTTGCCCAAAACAAACAGTAACGCCGTCCGCGTTGTCTCTGAGAACTTGTGATGCCGGATAGCCGCGACACAGTAGTAGCAAAAATAAATTGAACACTTACAAAAAACACAATACAATCATGCGTAAAATTTTATCTCTCATCGCCATGGTGGCTGTAGTGCTAGGCATGGCAGGTTGCGGGCAGAATGACCCGAATGAGCCCGAGTATCCGTTTGTAGGCAAGTCGTATACCGGTACCACCTACGATAACACGGAAAAGAAAGAACAGTTCGTTCGGTTGATTTTCTATTCCAACAACGATGCGACGCTACAGAAAGGAAATTCGTCCGACGACATCGATTTCAACTTCGACAAACTGCTTACGTGGAATATAAATGACAAAGGAGTCGTTGAAGTCTATTTTAAAGCAAATGTCTTTTCCAATCAACCAGACCCTCAACTGGCTTTTACGTTCACATACGGAGCAGATGGCAAGACGATAAGGGTGAAAGCTGTTGAAACAGGTGAAGAATTTTCCATGGCTTTAGAGAAAGTAGTCGAGACCCCGGTGGCTATATCCGGAAAGATGTACAGCGCCAACGGAGAGGATCCCGAAACAAAGACTCCTCGAGTTGCTGAGGTATATTTCTATAAAGACAAACAATTCCGCCTGGTTCTAAAGGAAGGGGATAATACTCTATACGACCAAACGTCTTTCTTATGGGAATATACGGACGGCGCCATAAAGGTTGTTTATAAAGATGGAGCAGTAGACGTAGAAACGGGGAAAGATGCTTCAGGTCAAACGTTCATGACCGGCACCTATGACGCGGCAAAGGACCAAGTAACGCTTGTGATGGCAACCCAGAAAGAAGAAAAAATAGTTTACTCTTTTGAGCAGAATATCTAAAAAGGACGCTGTAAATCCTGCAAAATTCATAAAAATCACAAAAAGTAACGCAAAATATTTGCGTATGTCAAAAAATTATTGTAATTTTGCGGCGTGATTGAGTGAGAGGGTTGAAAAACCTTCTCACTTTTATATAAAAACTATGCTGAAAGAACAATTAAAAGAATGGATTGAGGAGTACCTGAAGGGTACCGATTATGAGTTGATCACGCTGGAGGTTTCAGCGGGGAATGATATATTAGTGGAGGTTGACCGCCTGGCGGGTGTTGATGTGGATTTCTGCGCGAACTTGAATCGCTTCCTCGTGGAGAAACTGGATGCCGTAGAACCCGACTATTCCTTAGAGGTAGGTTCTGTCAGCCTGACCGATCCGTTTAAGACCAAGACTCAGTATCTGAAGAACCTCGGGCATGACGTGGAGGTGCTGATTGACGGGAAAAAACTGCGCGGTCTGTTAGTAAGCGTGGATGAAGAGACATTCTCTGTCGACATAGAGGAGAAAGTAAGGCCTCTCTCTGCCTCCCCTGATGGGAAAGAGAAAAAGAAAGTTCGTCCTGTAAAGCAAATAGTGACGCATACATGGCGGTACGATGAGCCGAAGTACGTTAAGTACGATTTGAAGATTTAAGATTTGAAGATTTGAAGATTTGAAGATTTGAAAAATTAAACAACATAAACAAATGGCAACTGCAAAAAAACAAGACACAATCAATCTGATTGACATTTTCTCGGAGTTTAAAGACTTCAAAAGAATTGACAAACAAACCCTTATCAATGTGTTGGAGGATTCCTTCCGCAACGTGATCGCCAAGATGTACGGCTCGGACGCTAACTACGATGTGATCATCAACCCGGATAAGGGAGACCTGGAGATTTATCGTAACCGTCTGATTATGGAGGATGACGATGTGGCTAATCCTGAGACACAGATCTCGCTGAGCGAGGCTCGCCAGTTGGATGACGAAGCCGAAGTAGGTGAGGAGATTACCGACAAAGTGGAGATGGAGTCGTTCGGTCGCCGTATGATTCTTAACCTCCGTCAGACTTTGGCATCGAAGATATTAGAGCTGCAGAAAGAGAACCTGTATCTCAAATATTCTGACATGATCGGTCAGGTGGTAACGGGCGAGTTGTATCAGGTATGGAAACGCGAGATGTTGCTGCTGGACGAAGAAGGCAACGAGCTCTACCTGCCGAAACAGAACCAGATTCCTACCGATTTCTACCGCAAGGGAGAGATGGTTCGCGCCGTGGTCGTACAAGTGGACAACAAGAACCAGAACCCGAAAATCATCCTGAGCCGTACAAGCCCGCTGTTCCTTCAACGTCTGTTCGAGCAGGAAGTGCCGGAAGTCAAAGAAGGCCTTATCGCCATTAAGAAAATCGCCCGCATTCCCGGTGAGCGCGCTAAAGTGGCGGTAGAGACGTTTGACGACCGCATCGATCCTGTAGGTGCTTGCGTAGGTGTAAAAGGTGCCCGTATTCACGGCATTGTACGCGAATTGCGCAACGAGAATATCGATGTAATCAACTTTACTTCGAATATCAATCTGTATATCCAGCGTGCTCTTGCGCCCGCGAAAATCAGTTCAATGGAATTGGACGAGGAGAACAAGAAGGCCAAGGTATATCTGAAACCCGAGGAAGTAAGTCTGGCCATCGGTAAGGGCGGCTTTAATATCAAATTGGCGTCTATGCTGACAGGCTATGAAATCGATGTATATCGTGAGATGGACGAGCAAGACCTGGATGATATCTATTTGGACGAGTTCAACGACGAGATCGATCAATGGGTTATTGACGCTCTGAAAGCGGTCGGCTACGACACCGCGAAAGATGTGCTGGGTACCAGCAAAGAGGAACTGCTCAAGCAAACAGACCTGGAAGAGGAGACCATAGACGATGTACTCCGTATCCTCTCTGCAGAGTTTGAGAACGATTAGCGCGTTCGGCAACCGGGTCGCAAAAACCAAACCGCAGACCCCCAATAAACCATATTTAATAACCCGAAAAGAGAATAGTATATGGCGATAAAACTAATCAAAGCATGTAAAGAACTGAATATAGGAATGGCAACTCTCACCGCGTGGTGCGAGAAAAACGGCCATGCCATTGAGTCCGACCCTAACGTGCGTATCGACGATGACCTCTATCTGCTGCTTGCCAAAGAGTTTAACAAGGATATGGCTACCAAAATAGAGGCAGACCGTCAAGCGGCCGCTCGTGCAGCTAAAGAAGAGGCAGCCAAGGCGGCTGCAGAGGCTGAGGCTCGCGCCAAGGCAGAGCAGGAAGCTGCCCGTCTGGCGGCTGAGGAAGCCAAACGCGAAGCGGCTCGTGTCGCGGCGCAGAAAGCGGCTGAGGCTGCTGCATTGGCCGAGGCAGAGGCTCGCGCTAAAGCAGAACAGGAGGCAGCGAAAGCTCAAGAGCAGAAAGCCAAGAGTCAAGAGTCAAAAGCCGAAAGTCAAGAGTCCAGAGCCGAGAGTCAAGAGTCAAGAGCCAAGAGTCAAGAGTCCAGAGCCAAGAAAGAGATCTTTACGCTGGGTAAGCACGAACTGAAAGAAGGCCCGAAAGTGGTGGGTAAGATAGACCTGGACTCTATTGACACCTCAACGCGTCCTGCGAAAAAAAGCAAGGAGCAGAAACGCAAAGAGCGTGAGGAGCGTCAGCAGGCCCAGCAGGCTCAGCAGCAAGCGGCTGCAGAGAAACGCAAACGCGAGCGCATTAAGAACAATGCCGCTAAAGTGGACCCGAACGACAAACGCAACCAGGTAGGCAAGAAAAATAAGAATAACAAACCTCGCGAGGCTACACAAGAAGAGGTTGAAAAAGCATTGAAGGAGACGCTCAGCCGTCTGCAGCAAAAGCAGAACAAGAGCAACACCTCCAAGTATAAGCGTGAGCGCCGTGAGCAAGAACGCGAGAAACATGAACTCGAGATTATGGAGGCACAGGAGCAATCCAAAGTGCTGAAACTGACGGAGTTCGTGACCGCGAATGACTTGGCTGTGATGATGAATGTGCCGGTGAATAAGATTATCGGAACCTGTATGTCGCTCGGCCTATTCGTTTCCATCAACCAGCGTTTGGACGCTGAGACCATCAATCTGGTGGCTGAGGAGTTCGGCTTCCAGACCGAGTATGTAGCAGCACACGTGGTGGAGGAAATCAACGCCGATGAGGTGGTGAACGACGAAGATATGGAGCCTCGTTGCCCGATTATCACGGTCATGGGCCACGTCGATCACGGTAAGACGTCATTGCTTGACCACATCCGTAATGCGAATGTGATTGCCGGAGAGGCGGGTGGTATCACCCAGCATATCGGTGCCTACAACGTGAAGCTGAAAAACGGCCAACACATCACGTTCCTCGATACACCGGGACACGCGGCCTTCACGGCGATGCGTGCCCGTGGTGCCAAAGTGACGGATATAGCGATTATTATCATCGCCGCCGACGATGCGGTGATGCCGCAGACTGTCGAGGCTATCAACCACGCTCAGGCAGCGGGTGTGCCGATGGTGTTCGCCATCAATAAAGTGGACAAACCCGGCGCTAACCCCGATAAGATCCGCGAGCAGTTGTCTAATATGAATATCCTTGTGGAAGACTGGGGTGGTAAATATCAATGCCAGGAGATTTCCGCCAAGAAGGGTGACGGCGTTTATGAACTGCTCGAGAAAGTGCTTCTGGAAGCAGAGTTGTTAGACTTGAAGGCTAATCCGAAGCGCCGTGCAAAGGGTTCGGTTATTGAGTCCTCGCTGGACAAAGGTCGTGGATACGTGGCTACACTCCTGGTACAGGATGGTACACTTCACATGGGTGACATCGTTCTGGCCGGTACGTATCACGGTCGTATCAAGGCCATGTTCAACGAGCGCGGGCAGAAGATTACGGAGGTAAGACCCGGTGAGCCTTGTTCCATCCTCGGTTTGAACGGTGCTCCGCAGGCCGGTGATGAGTTCAATGTGCTGCCGACTGAGCAGGAGGCACGTGAGATTGCCAACAAGCGTGAGCAACTTCAGCGCGAGCAGTCTATCCGCACAAAGAAACACGTCGGACTGGAAGAAATCGGACGTCGTCTGGCTATCGGTGACTTCAAGGAACTCAATATCATCGTCAAAGCGGATGTGGATGGTTCGGTAGAGGCTATCAAAGACTCGCTCATCAAACTCTCCACGGAGAATATCCAAGTCAATGTTATCCACGGCGCCGTCGGTGCTATCAGCGACAGCGATGTAATGCTTGCTGCGGCTTCGGACGCTATCATCGTCGGCTTCAACGTACGTCCTACCGGAACGGCGCGAAAGATGGCGGAGACAGAAGAAGTGGATATCCGAATCTATTCGATCATCTACGATGCTATCAACGAGGTAAAAGCAGCCATGGAAGGTCTGTTGGCGCCAGAGGTGAAGGAAGAAGTGACGGCAACGCTCGAAGTGCTGCAGACCTTCCACATCTCCAAAGTGGGAACTATCGCCGGTTGTATTGTGCGGGAAGGCAAGATTAAACGCGGTAACAAAGTGCGTGTCATCCGTGACGGCATTGTGATTAAGACCGCCGATCTGGCATCTCTCAAGCATGTGAAAGATGATATCAAGGAGGCCGGTGTAAACACGGAGTGCGGTTTGAGCCTCAAGGCGTATGACGATCTCCAGGCCGGTGATATACTTGAAGCATTCGAAGAGATTGAGGTGGCGAAGACGCTTTAATGTTGAAAAAGTTTAATGATATGAAAAAACTAAGCATTTTAACGCTTGTAGCGTTGTGCCTGACGGGTTGCTGGACCAGTATCCGCACTGTGGCTCCTGTAGCTGAGTATGTGGCGCCGGTAAAGACCGTTTATTCGACGACCGTTACGACACCGACTCCCAAGCACACTACGGTGACGACCGTCACTGTAACGAATTACAACACGGATATGTCGTTCTATCTGGACCTTAATGCCGTGGCAGCCGCTTTTGCGGAGTCGAAGAACGTGCGCGAGTTTGAGCAACTGCTCAACTCCGGCCGTTACATGATTAACAACCTCGACCTTAATCGCGACGGGTGGATTGATTATCTGCGCGTGATAGAGACACACAGAGGGTCTTATCACACGATGCTTATTCAGGCCTGTTTGGCGCCTTCCGTATTTCAGGATGTAGCAACTCTGGTGGCAGAGCATCGTCCGAATGCGTTGTATGTGGAGGTAATAGGCGACCGTTGGTTGTATGGTCCTAATTATATAGTACGGCCTGTATTTATCAAGCGTCCGCCGATGTGGGATGTGTTCGCACGCCCGTCGTATGCCGTTTGGTCTTCGCCGTATTACTATGGTTATTGGCCGAATTACTACACCAAGCCGAAACCCGTTTATCTGAACCACTATCAGGCTTATGTGAGCACGTACATGACCAACCATCATTATTGCCGTCACTGCGATTATATGTCTCATCCGTTCTACAGCGGTTATACATCCATGACCCAGCCGTACGCGCATAATGATTATGCTTCGCAGCACCCGAGTGATTCATTTGAGAACCGCGTGACCAACACTGTTAGCACGCCTGGTGTATCGGTTCGCAATGCCGGAGAGTTACGCACGGAGGTAGAGCGCCAGACAGCTACAACCCGTTCCACAACCAGCGGTGTAACTTCCCGCACTTCGCAGTCTTCTTCGACATCGACGAGTACCGGTTCGGCGACGTCACGTACGTCCGGAACAACTTCAAGTTCTGCGACGTCACGTACGTCCGGCAGCACTGCTTCTTCATCTACATCCCGTACGTCCGGTACGACGCAGAGCAGTAGTTCCTCCGGCGCCACTACCCGTCAACCCTCGTCCACGACCAGAACGGCCACAACACGTCAGCCGTCCACGTCTGTGGAGAGCCGTGTGAACAGAAATGGAACGACGCGTACCACGATTAGAATGACTGACGAAACAGGTCGCACTCAAACCGTGCAGCGCACGTCGAGTACGACCCGTAGCAGTAATAATGCAACTCGTGAGAGTGGTGCCTCCCGGACCAGCAGCTCAACGCCGGTTAGATCCTCTCAAGGCACGACAAGCGAATCCAGCCCTCGTTCGAGCCAACCTTCACGTTCGACCACTCGCCAATAGTCTCACGAATGGTCACTTTGGTGCCCTCGTGAATGGTGAAAAGGTCTGTGCCGGAACGGTCCGGAGAGGACTTGGCATTGACAACACCCTGTGTGATGATTGCTTCATTGCGCAGGGTGTTTCTTTGATGCAGAGACCATGCGTCCAGCCCCGCGATAACAGAGAAGAGTAGGGCAATCCACGCGGTATGAAAAGCGGTTTTGCGCAACCAGGGTTCACGTCCCAAGAGGAATAGCATAATGCCCGCCAAAGCCAATATAAACAGGCAGATGGAAAGAATGAACCAGGTCGGTTCGCTCAATGCGTTGCGCATGGCACGTGCCCATGTGGAGAGGAAGAAATCCTGCTCAACAATATTATCCGTAATACGGCTTTGCGCGAAAGCAAGGTTGTATTGTGCGTCTTTGTAGTCGGGCTTCAGTCGCAGTGCGCGCTCGTAGGCAAGAATAGCTTGTGCCAATTCGCCTTTTTTGAACTGCGCGTTGCCCAAGTTGTAATACACGACAGCCAATGCTTTGCTCTGCGTTTCTCCCTGTTCGTCCAGGATGGCCTGATACAATGTAGCCGCTTCGTCATAACGCCCTTCTGCATACGCAGTGTTTGCCGCATCAAAGTCCGTCTGTGCGAAAGTCAAATGACAAAGGACCAATAATAAATTACAAATTATAAAGCGTCTCATATTTTTTCGTTCTCAAGATTATTAATCAAGTTTGTTGTGGCGGTGTAGAGGTCATCCATCGCGTGGTCAGTGCTTGGCGCATAGCGCGCAAATTCCGCCGTAGAGAGGACGTTTTTAACCTCATTGATAAGATCCTCGCTTACTCTTTTTTCGTGAAGCAAGGCGGCTATATTGTCTTTGTTGAGCTCTGCGGTAGGAATGGAGAGACGGTCACTGAGGTAAGTCCATGCAGCACGCTCAATTTCTTCGTAGAAATGATCTTTGTCGTTCGCTTTGAGCGCTGCAGCTGCTGCCTTCAGACGTTTCTGAGCCACTTTGTTAGCTCGTTTATACCGCACGCGGGTGATGTCTGCGTTCTCTTTGATTCGCTTGCGAAGGATAATCAAAAGCACAATGGCTAAAATCAGTGGTATGACGTAGCACAACCACAAATGGTTGTAATTAGTGATTAGCGACTTGCGATGAGTGATATTAAGCGGCTTCGTGTCGATGTACCGAATGTCAGTACCGAGTTGTTTGATGTCCTCTTTATGCGTGTACGACACTACCGCACCATCGTTGTCTGAGCCGGAGTGCTCGGAGGCTCCGCTGCGCTTCACATGAATGGTATATTCCGGAGTGGACAGCGTGCGATATGCTTTATCTTCGATATCGAAATAACTGAAAGTAAGCGGCGGAATCGTATATTCGCCTGCACTCCGCGGAATAGCAAGATACTCAATCGATTTGGTACCACTGACGCCGGCTGTAGTGGTGTTAAAATTATTCGTTACTTTCGGATCGTACGGCTCAAACCCTTCGGGCCAGTCTATGGCAGGAGTCTTGAGCAACTTCATGTTTCCTGCACCGGTGATATCCAGTTTGATGGTGACAGCGTCGTTGGTCTGTATTTCTGTCTGCGAGATAGACGGTGTGATGCTGAATTTACCGACACCTCCGGAGAAACCTGCTGGCTTCCCGCTTGGCAAAGCAGCCACATGAATGGTAACGCCCGGAGCGGTGAGCATCTTGGTTACATTGGTGTAGGAACCGAAGAAGTCATCGAAGATAGAGCGCACTTGCTGGCGTGTCTGCACACGTAGTACGGCTTCAAACTTAGCCGGGTCAATCTTGATATCTCCGGAGTGTTGCGGGTAAAGAATAGTGCGATAGAGCACGGCGGTTTGGTAGTTACGCCCATTATAGTGCTCCAATTGTGTCTGTATTTCTCCTTGCTCTATGTCCTGTTTCAGAAAGCCCGTGAACTCCGGCAACTTGGTGTTGTTGGTTAATTGCGCCACGTCCACATTGGCAAAATAGAGTTTGTAGGTAATCATCAGCGCCTCTTGTTCATGTACGCGCGTCTTGCTGGCTACCGTGCGCACGAAGAGGTTTTCGGAACTCACATTCTCGCCTTGGCTGCTTTGCGTAGCCTGAGTGCGTTGATTAGCGGGACTCTGTTGCTGTGGTTGCTGAGCCGTTGATTGCTCGTCTTCCGGCAGTACTTGTATCCGCACACCGTTGGATTGATAGTTCTCTCCATCCACTTTCACTGTGGCGGGGCCAATAGTAAACGTGCCGGCTTTCTGGGCCATGAGCGTGTAGGTGTACGTCTGCGTGAAAGAAGACGAACGGTGGCCGTTGACGAACGAGGTACTACTGCTGGTCGAAGTGTAAGGCCCTGCCAAGTAGTCAAAATCCGTGAACTCCGGCGCACGCAGATCACGGCTTCGCTGGTTGACCGAATAGGTCAATTGAAAGGGCCGGCCGACAATAACCTGACTTGGCGCCTGAGCCTTGAATACAACATCCTCGGCAAACGCACTTAAGGCGATGCCAAGAAATAGGATAATATATAAACTTTTCTTCATATTCTTTGATATATGGCCTTTACCATTCTTTTTCTACACGGCGTTTCTTACCCTGTTGGCGTTGCATTTTCTCCTGCGTGTCTTGTTCGTCTTGCTCCAAGGCTTGCAGGATTTGCTCCGCCGTCTCTTTATCCATTTGATCTTCGTTCTGTTCTTGCTGCTGTTGTTCTTGCTGGTCTTGCTGATCTTGCTGATCTTGATTTTGTTGTTGTTCTTCTTGCTGTTGCTGCTGTTGCTGTTGGTCTTGTTGCTGCTGTTGCTGATCTTGGTTTTGTTGATTTTGCTGCTGTTGTTGCTGCTGTAGCATCTCCATCGCTTTCACCAGATTATATCGCGTGTCATTATCTTTCGGATTCGCGCGCAGCGACTCTTGATAAGCAGCCACGGCTTTGTCGTACTGCTGTTGAGCAAAATTGCAGTTGCCGATGTTATGCATGGCTTTGGCAAAACGCGTTTTGTCTTCCTTGCGGTCCAGCATTTTGGCTGCTGTCTCAAACTCCGCCTGGGCGTCCGCATACTTGTCTTGCTTGAACAGGGCGTCACCTAAGTTATAATGGGCTTCGTAACTGTTCTTATTGGTCTCCAAGCCACGCCGGTAATCTACTTCAGCTTCTGTGAAATTCTGTTTCTTATACTCGCGGTTGCCACGGCGCACATCACCTGATTCGCGTTGCGCAAAAGCCATTGAACTAATCAGTAGTATGGCCATAAGGCTAAAACCTCTAAACATTAAACTTTCAACTTTAATCTGTTTCATCATTTCTCTCCGAATATATCCAAGCGGCTGAGCGCTTTGTTCTTACGATTGAAAATAAAGAAGTCTATGACGAGAAGCAGCAGAGCTATCAAAGCAAAGCTTTGGAACTGCTCGTTGTAGTCCGTATAGACTTGAGTCTCGATCTCTTGAGTAGCCAGTTTGTCCAATTCTTTTTGGATGGCTTTGGTGGCGGTATTCGTGTTGTCGCAATGCACGTATATGCCTCCTCCGGCTTTGGCTATCTCACGGCACATCTCTTCGTTCAACTTACTCACGACTACATTGCCTTCTCGGTCTTTGCGGAAGTTATTGGTGCCCGGCAGGGGAATAGGACTTCCCTCCGGTTTACCAATACCTACAACCAGCACTTGAATGCCTGCTTCCTTGGCACGTTGCGCCACGGCGATGGCATCGTCCTCATGGTTCTCGCCGTCGGTAATCAATATAATCGCACGGCTTGCATCACTCTCCGCACCGAAACAACGGATAGAAGTGCTCAGGGCCTGACCGATGGCCGTTCCCTGAGTCTTGATTAACTCCGGTTTGATGGTGTTGAGGAACATCTTGGCAGACACGTAATCGCACGTGATAGGCAGTTGGACGAAAGCATCACCGGCAAAAACGACGAGTCCCACTTTGTCATCCACCATGTTATCCATCAGTTTGCTGAGCATCTGTTTGGCGCGTTCCAAACGGTTAGGCGCGACATCCTCGGCAAGCATGGAGTTGGATATATCCAGTGCCACAATGGCTTCGATACCTTCGCGTTTCTGTGTCGTCTCCGATTGACCGAACTGAGGTCGTGCGCATGCGATGATTAGAAGTGTCAGGGCTACCATAAGGATAGCAAACTTGACGTTCGGGCGTACACGGCTGGCATTGGGCATCAACTGCTCCATTAACTCCGGGTCTCCGAACTGTGCCAACTGACGGCGTTTGCGGCGCGTGTAAACGATATAGGCCGCGATGAAAACAGGAATCGTCAACAGCAGCCACAAGAGTTCTATATTTGCAAATCTAAACATGAATCTTCAAATTTTCAAATTATCAATTGCTAATCGTGCGGAGCACGAAGTAGCGCAGAATCACTTCGAGCAATAAGCAGAGTAGGGCGGCATAGAGGAAGGGAGCGAAGTTCTCTGTATGCTTGGAGTACTCGCGTACCCGCAGTTTGGTTTTCTCCAATTGGTCTATCTGCTCGTATATCTGCTTCAAACTGTTATTGTCTGTAGCGCGGAAATACTGGCCGCCGGTAGTCTCTGCAATGCGACGGAGTGTTCCTTCGTCGAATTCGGAGTCCATCGTCACGTACTGTCGGCCCATCGGAGTCTGCACAGGTACGCGCGTCTGACCGTAACTGCCAACGCCTACGGTGTAAACCCTTATACCGAATGTCTTAGCTATCTCGGCGGCTGTCTGCGGGTCTATGTCGCCGCGGTTGTTGCTACCGTCGGTCAGCAAAATGACCACTTTCGACTTTGTCTGACTATCTTTCATTCGGTTCACCGCATTGGCAAGACCAAGGCCGATGGCCGTTCCATCTTCAATCATGCCGTATTCAACGGACTTGAAGAGATTCACAAGAACGGCGTGGTCGGTTGTTAGAGGGCATTGTGTAAAACTCTCACCGGCAAAAACAACCAAACCAATCTGGTCGTTGGGACGAGCGATGACAAAGTCGGATGCCACTTGTTTGGCGGCCTCCAGACGATTCGGACGAAGGTCCTCTGCTAACATGGTGCCGGAGATATCCAGCGCCATCATAATGTCTATTCCTTCAGTACTCTCTGATGACCAGCGGTTGGTCAGTTGCGGACGCGCGAGCGCAATACTTAATAAGGTAATGGCGGCTACGCGGAGAACGAACGGTACATGTAGAAGCCAGATGCGAAGGCTTTTAGGTTGCGCTGCCAGAACGCGTGTGTCGGATATCTGCACACTGGCATCTGACTTGTGCAATTCATATATATACCAACCCACAACAGGGATTAGCAGGAATAGCAAGAATAAATATCCCGGATTCGCAAAACTCATACTTCTTCCTCCTTTGTACTTTGTTCTTCGTCACTTGGTGCTTCTTTTGTCTCGTTGACAAAATCATATGCGGTAAGCAGCCCTTGTTCGTTCTCGTCGGGCGTTGTGTGCCATTTGGCGAACTTGACGAGGTCTGCCAGTTGGAGCATGCTCTTGAGCCGGTCAAACAGGTCTTTCTCAAGGAGCGGTTTCATCTCGCGCAGCGTCTCATCACTGGTTTTCTCGGTGCTATGCACATCGAAACGACGGCCGATATACTCACGTACTACATCCGTCAATTCGGTTTGATACTCTTTGACTTTACCGTCTTTCCATATCTTAGCGGCTTTGATTTCATCGAGTTTCTCCAACGCCACTTCATCGGCTGGACGTAGCAATTCCGGATTGATCTCTTCCTCCTCGGGTTTGCGTTTGCTCTCTATCCAGCGCCAAAGGAAATACCCGCCGACGGCCAAACCGGCTATCAGAAGTCCTAAGAGTATCCAGCGGATGATACCCCACCACCAGATAGGGGCGCGTTCGATATCTTTGATATCCGTGATTGCCAGCGAACTATCCACCTCAAAAGGTTGGATGATGTTCAGCGCCAACCCTTCGGTCCAGAATGTATCTTCGCCACTCGCGATAGCTATTGGATCTATCGCAAAAAGAGAGTCTTTGAAACTCGTAAGTGTCAGATACTGATTGAGTTGCAATCTCCCGTCGGGTAGAGTAAGGGTATCAACGATGGTCTTGTCCACTATCTCTATCCCGTCTTGAAGCTGCTCGCCAAACGTAGGCATCTGCACTTGTTCGGTGGCGTCGTGCGTGACCCGCAAGTGCAAATCGGTCTGGTCGCCTATCATCAAATTGGTCGAATCGAGACTTGCGCTAACTACTATCGCTAATAATAAATTATAAATCATAACATTTTAACGTTTTCTTGCAAAGAAAACCATTTTAACGCTTTAACTCTTTAACGCTTTAGTGTGCAAACAAACGCATTAAAGCTTTCACATAGTCTTCATCCGTGCGGATGGACACATTATTCATTCCGGTCTTCGTATAAACATTCTCAAGCGCTGCTTGTTGGTCTCGCCAGGCTTGGCCGTACGCATTGCGCACACTCGCCAGAGCGCTGTCAACCCATACGCGGGCACCTGTCTCCGGGTCGCGCAATTTGAGCAGACCCACATTCGGCAATTCGGCATCTCTGCGGTCATACACTTGTATGGCACTCAGGTCATGCTTCCTGCTCGCAATAACAATAGGAGATGTATGCCCCCTTCCTTTCAAAGAAGGGTCGGGGATAGGCTCGCCTATAAAATCGCTGATAATAAACGCTGTGCACCGACGTTTCTGTGCGTTGGTCAGAAATTCCAAAGCGGCGTTGATATCTGTGCCATGGTGTTCCGGTTCAAAACTCAACAACTCACGGATGATGTGCAGTACATGCGATTTACCTTTTTTCGGCGGAATGAATTTCTCTATTTGGTCAGAGAAGAATATAACGCCCACTTTGTCGTTGTTCTCAATGGTGGAGAAGGCAAGTGTGGCGGCTATTTCGGCCATCGTGTCGCGTTTCATCTGGCTCACCGTACCGAAATTACGGCTACCGCTTACATCGACCAGCAGCATCACCGTCAGTTCACGTTCCTCCTCGTAGATCTTGACGTATGGACGATTCATACGAGCCGTGACATTCCAGTCGATGGAACGCACATCATCGCCCGGCTGATATTCGCGTACTTCGCTGAATGCCATACCACGGCCTTTGAACTGGCTGTGGTATTCGCCTGCGAAGATATTACGACTCAACCCGTGGGTCTTGATCTCTATCTTCCTGACTTTCTGTAATAACTCTTCTGAAGTCATATTAGGGGACTTGAACTGTATTCAGTACTTCCGTAATAATATCTTCCGTTGTTACGTTATTGGCCTCTGCTTCGTAAGTCAGACCGATACGGTGACGCAGTACGTCATAGCATACGGCGCGTACATCTTCCGGTGTTACGTATCCTCTTCTATGAATGAACGCGTACGCACGGGCGGCTTTGGCAAGGTTGATGGACGCACGGGGACTACCGCCGAAAGCAATCATCTGCTTGAGGTCTTTCAATCCGTACGACTCCGGCTCGCGGGTCGCAAACACGATATCAACGATATATTTCTCGATTTTCTCATCCAGATAAACTTCTTCAACAATCTTACGCGCTTTGATAATATCAGCGGTGCTCAAAATCGGCAGTACTTGCTTTTTCTCGCTGGCAATGTTCTGACGGATAATCGCCTGCTCTTCCTCTTTCTTCGGGTAGCCAATCACGACTTTCAACATGAAACGGTCGGTCTGAGCTTCCGGAAGAGGATATGTTCCTTCCTGCTCAATCGGGTTCTGGGTAGCCAATACTAAGAACGGATCATCCAGTTTGAAGGTCTGCTCGCCGATGGTCACTTGACGTTCCTGCATCGCCTCGAGCAATGCGCTCTGTACTTTTGCCGGTGCACGGTTAATCTCGTCCGCCAACACAAAATTAGCGAAGATAGGACCACGTTTGATCTTAAACTCTTCGCTCTTCTGGCTGTAAATCTGCGTACCGATAACGTCGGCAGGCAACAGATCCGGAGTAAACTGAATACGACTGAAATTGGCTTTGATGAGGTCGCTTAGAGTCTTGATGGCCAAGGTCTTTGCCAACCCCGGAACACCTTCCAACAAGATGTGGCCGTCGCTCAGCAAACCGATGAGAAGACTCTCTACCAAATGTTTCTGACCTACAATCACTTGGTTCATGCCCAACGTAAGGGCATCGACGAATGAACTCTCGCGCTCTACGCGTTCCTGGAGTTCTCTGATATCCACTGCATTTTGCATAATATAATGTAATTATAATTTTTACGCTTTTACTGCAACAAATTCCGTGCCAAAACATACCAATAACCACCAACTCACACTTTTTTAAGAAAGTTTGTATATTCCCAACTTTTTTCCCAACTCCTATCCTTGCATATTTTATAAAAAAGTATTACCTTTGCAAACAATTTCATAACTACACCGTGCCTACACATACCTTCATACAATTATGGCTTGTCCTGGCGGTCGGAATGACGGCTTGTTCCTTTCGTTCAGCGGAAGATTATTACAGGCAAGGGCGGCAGCATTACGAAGCTGACGAACCGGTTGCCGCGATGGAGGCATTCATTGCAAGCACGCGTGTTCCTTCTCATGAATATTCTTTCAAAGCCCGTTCATTCAGTAATATGGCTACGATGTGCCGAATTGGAGAGCGGCACAAGTTGGCATACGAACTGTATAGCAAATCTCTGGAACAGTTTGCGCAGGCTAAGGATACTCTTGCGCAAGCTTACGCATTGAATAATATGGCTTGGGAGCAGGCGGTGCTTGGTAATAAAATGGTAGCCCTCCAACTCGTCGATTCCGCCGTTTCTCTTTGTCCGGATGCCGCGGTGATGGACAAAGTGCTGGAATCGAAGGCGGCGTCTTGTCTCTATGCTGCGGACTATGATTCGGTTCTTTTTTACGCGCAACAAAATAAAGTGCCATCGGTGTATTTTGACATCTTGAAGGCGCAGGCTTACACGTTTCTCGGTAATAATGACTCCGCGCTTTTTTATGCCAAACAAGTGGTAACGCAGACGGACAACCCGCGTTATCTGGATGACGTCTACTATATTCTAACGCACTGCGATTCAACTACGCGGGCTGATGAAGTGCGTGCTTTGGCGGTGGCGCGAACGGATATCCAGATGAATCTGGAGCGTAATAGACCGGAATGGATGGAAGCTGTGTTGATGGCAGAAGAATCGCTCAAGCCACGGAATGCACTTGTGCAACCGAAGACAATTTTGCTTGTATGCGGGGCAATCATACTTCTGATTATACTTGTGTCGGGGGTGTTCGTTTGGTACCGCAAGCGCCAAAACGATTCTCTGGAACGGCAGTATTTTGTATTGCGCAAGTCAGCAAACCTGCGGGAGGAACTGCATTGGAATGATTATACCCAATTTTCCGCTGTTTGCAATAACCGCTTGGCGGGAATAGTGGATAAATTGGAGCAAAAAGGGCTGGCTGAACGAGAGATCCGTATTTGTGTGCTCGTCCTTATCGGTTTCTCTTATGCGGAAATAGCGGAAGTCCTTTTCCGTGCGGAGAGTGGTATAGGGAAGGATAAATATACCATCGCCAAACATCTGGGAGTCAGCGTCAAAGATTTGCAAACAACATTGCGTACTATTGCTAATGATAACTGGCATGCGTAGATGGGGATTGATCATATGGCTTGTGTTGTTTTCCGTTCAGCTGATGGCGAGCGACACCATCCCGATTCCGTTGACGATGTCTGTTTTTGCATATATGCCGAAGGATGGTCCCACAGGCAGCACTCCGAATCCGACCGACCCGAACCAGTTCCGTGCTTCGCTGGTCGGAAATACACTATGCATCGAGACGAAGGCCGGAGACGTGTCTTACGTCGTTGTCAAAGAAGCGCAAAGCGAGTGGAAAGACGAAGATTATTTCAATGCGCTCAGTTATGGCTCCGTCTCTTGTCGTATCAAGCGCGCCGGGTCATATACTGTCCACATCGGGCATTGGAATGCTGACTTTATCGGGCACTTGCTGGTAACAAACATGGCTTTGCATGATTTCAATGGACATTTCTGGGGCGCCACGTTAGATAACATGAATGAATTACCTGTGGGGTGGTACATTATCAGTCTGCGAACTAATATCGGCCGAACGACCACTAAATTCTATAAACTGCAATGAAAACGAAATTCTATATAGGCATAGTATTTCTCTTCGCTTCCGTTCTGGTCGGATGTGACAATTATATGGACGTGGGGCCGATACTTGAGGATGACTCCGCTTTGCCTCGTCTGGTGATCAACGGAACGGTTACCAATACCGATCACGAACCATTACAAGGTATATACATCTCCGTTATCGGAGTGCGCGAACTCAACGAATCCGATATCCTGAACTATAACTGTGCGATAACGGATTCCGTCGGCAAATATACCATTATGCGTTACCGTGGGCGTGAGTTGCCGACGCAAGTAACCGTCGTGGCTACGGACTCAACGGGGGTCTATGAAGAGAAACTGCTCTTCCCTTCCGTTACGTACGATTCTATCACTATGCCAAATGGCATCAAAAAGCCTCATAATGCCTTTGTTACGGCTGATTTTGTACTGTCGAAACAACAATAAAGTTTTTCCCAATATTTTTCCCAACCCGTTTATTTGCACCTCTCGCTGATAAGCAGTACCTTTGCACCGTCAAACACAAAATTTTATGATCATGAAAACTAAAGTATTAAACAAAATCAACTCGCTGATTGTATTAATTTTGGGTCTTTTGGGTTTCAATAGTTGCGACTCTCCGGTAGCCGAGTATGGCACGCCGCATGCCACATTTGAAGCAACCGGCACAATCACGGATCAAGAGAATAAACCGCTGAAGAATATACAGGTTGTGGTCAGGCAAAAAGCATATGGCGTAGGACCTGCTAATGCGTTGCTCCCAGAGCAATATACCGACGAAGAAGGGATGTACAGAGGCAGCAGAAATGATGCCTTCCCTATGGATTCCGTGGATATTATAGTGACTGATACAGCAGGTGTGTTTGAATCTGATTCTGTGCGAGTTAAAGTGGATTACGACCGCAGCCATGTATCGCAAGGAGACCACTGGTACGCCGGAGAAGGATATGTTCAACAGGATTTTCAGTTAAAGAAAAAATAAACAGTCCACCATGAAAAACAAACTATGCTTACTATTGCTCGCCTGCGTAACCTTTTCAACCATACAGGCGCAGCAAATACTGAAACCGACGAACCCAAGCGAAACTTGCGCGCAGGCTTGGCAAGACTACCGCAAAGCTGATATACTCTGGAAAACCGGATGGGGACTCTTCGGCGCAGGAACTTGCTTAACAGCAGGTGGAGTATTAGCGTGGACCTTATCGAGTTATTCGTGGCAGTCTGCTCACGGTAGCACATGGACGCATCCAGGGTTCTCCATTATGTGTATCGGCGGAGGTGTGTTCTTGGCCTCTATTCCATGCCTTGCTGTAGGACAGGTTCATCGGAAGGCCGCTATGAAGATATACTATGAGAATAATTGTTCTCCGGAGACGTGCGAACAAATCAAATCGAACTATCGTAAGGCCGATGTTCTTTGGAAAACAGGTTGGGGACTCTTCGTTCCAGGACTTGTTGTCGGTACAATAGGCGGGTGTTGTATCTATTTCGGATCATGGGGGAATTATGACGGACAGCATGGGGGGATATCTCCCTTATCCGCCTCAGGATGCGCGCTTTTATCAGTCGGCGGAGGAATGCTTATAGCTTCTATTCCTTGCTTGGCTGTGGGGCAAAGGCGAAAAGCATCTCAATCAATGTATCAAGAGCGTTGCGGCGATCAACCGCCATTAACCTTCTCTCTTCAGACTTCTGCCAACGGTCTCGGTCTCGCCATGCAATTTTAAATTAAAACGAGCGGCGATAAGCACTTGGGTAGGACGTGTTACGCACTCTCATCGGACTAATCTCGTATCCTGCTACAACCTATATATACGCAGTATATATCCCGTGATTTTGAATCAAGTCACCTCTTTTTTGTGTAAAAATATTTGCATATATCAAAAAAAAGCTGTACCTTTGCACCGCAAAGGTGTAGGCTAACAACAAACAACTAATAATGATATGAAAAAGCTTTTTTCTTTTTGCGTCTTGCTGGCAGCGGCGCTGGGCATGACGAGTTGTGACAAGGATGGTAACGTCGCTTTCCTGAAGAATTTCCAAATTGATGTGGATAGAGTGGATGAGACTTCTATCACTGTCACTGTGACAGCGAATGATCCGGAGAAGTATTTCTATTATGAGATCAAAACAGCGGCTGAGTTCCTTGCGGATAAGAATGCCGTTGCTAGCGAACCTAAAGAGCGGACATATCGCTATCCTTCTGATTTTAAGCAGAATAAGTCAAATGGGACTTTCCGAGGACTCGAGCCGAACACCAATTATGCTATCTACGTTTTTTATGTGGATGAAAACTGCGAATTGGTAGATGTAGTGGAGTACAAATTCGTCAAAACCTTAGCGAGAGAAGTGCCGGATGTGCAAAGCCCGAAATTCTCAGTCAATTTTACCGATAGGTATGAGACAAGCATCAAAGCGACAATAACTCCTAAAGACCCGCAAATGCAGTATTTCTATTATATGACAGGGCTGTCGGAATATAATGAAAATAAAGCAGAAGTGGAAAACTTTGTGAAGAATGCTACGCAGACTGTCGGCGAAGAGCATTTTCTCAAGGGAAACCAAACCATCACGCTGCAGACTGTTACACCGAACTACTATGGTAAGCTGTTCTTGGGTGAAGTGGACAATGATAAAAATATAGTGGGTGAATTGGAATCTTTCACATTCGCTACATCTAAGCAATAAGAAAATGAAAAAGAAATTTTTGGCTTGCGTGAACATACTGCTTGGCGCAATCAGTCTCAGCCTTGTTGGCTGTCATACCGCCAAACAGGCTACCGTCCTGTATGGTCCTCCGCCCGAGGAAAAATATGGCATTCCCGAACCCGAAATGGTAGCCATGTATGGCGTGCCTACGCCTATAGTAGAAGAGCAGCAGGATAAGGACGTGATTACTCCTGACCGCCCGCCCAAACACGATGTGCCTGTGTGTAAATACGGCATTCCAATGCCTTAAATTTTATCATTATGAGAAATTTTATTGACCACATCTTACAGAAGAGTATCAAGCTTTGCTTGTTGACCGGAGTGGCATTCACTTTCGCAGCTTGTTACGGGCCGCCACCCGATAGGACATGGCAGGACGAGCCTGCTTTTACGGAGGACCAACAACAGGTAGATGAAGTACTTCAAAAAGAAGCGGAGGAAATGTCTAAACCGAAATCGCGTGAATAATACCTGAAGCGTCGCCTAATTCGGGCGGCGCTTTTCTTTTGTATATTCTTAAAAATCGTACATTTTGCAAACTCCATTTTGCAACACTCTTTAGAGTGGTGCTTAATAATCGTATACTTTTTAATAATAAAGGGTATTGTGGGGTTGACAAAATAGCAGTAATTTTGCACTCGATAAAATTTGGGCCTTTTTGAGCCCTAAAAACGCAAAGATTTTAATAGAAATCTTAACGAGAGTAAATTATTAACACAAAATTATAAGCAATGAAACATTTTTTACAACGAATGATGGTCTTTGGAGCGGCAGTGATGCTCTCTATGACTATTTCTGCAGATGATTTCCAGCTTCCTGATCCGCATTTTGAGGATTGGAGTGGAGAGAAATTTAAGAACGCGGAGCAACCCAAGTATTGGCATGCTTCGAATGTGCGACAGTCGGCAATAGGTTTGACTTTTGAGTTTAACTTTGCGCACAAAGAGCAGGGACGTACTGGTTATTGTATTATGGCGCAAGATCAAGAAGTAGGAGCTGCCGGTGTCGTAGAAATCAGTCCGAGTTATTACTCTCTCGGCTATGCGTGGGCGTATCTGGAAGGATTAAATACCAATTCGGCGACTGCCGGTACATACGGCGGATATGCCTTTAAGCATCGTCCCGACACGGTCTCTGTTTGGATTAAGCGTACAGGTCCGCACACAGCCGATGAGGATTATCATATCCTATTCTATTCTTGGACTGGCACAGCCAAGGGTGCATCGTATAGAAATAAAAGCGGCGAATGTACAGGCGTGACCAAGGAAGATGAGGAGTCCGACATCCGTATTGCTTTGGATGGTAATACGTGCCAGACGACGACTCCGGGTAACCAAATCGCCGAAGCATGGGTGCACGAGCGCAAGCAATATAATAACTGGACCAATTTGCGTATTCCGGTCTATTATCTCAAGAGCGATATACCTGCCAAGTGTAATCTTATTCTTTCGGCATCGAACTATCCGAACTACCGTGCTAACAGCGGTCTCTATGAAGGTAACTCGCTCTATGTAGATGATGTGGAGTTGATTTATGCTTCCACTATCCAGAAATTATTTATCAATGATAAGGAGTGGAGCGGTTTTAACCCCAATACGTCAGAGGTACAAGTGTATGAATTGAGCGAGAATGCTACGGATATACCGAATATTGAGGCGCGCCGTGGTGTGGGTGAGTTGACGAACGTGCCTAACCAGTCCACCACCAAGACGCAGAAATTCCCGGGCCGTGTTCTTTCCGGATCGGAGATAAGTATCGTAAAGGGCGACTTGGAGAGCACTCCGACGGTTATTACCGTTAAATCGGAGGATGGCAAATCGACCTCTACTTATCGCATTCAATTCAAGAGAGCGGCCGGCAGTAACGCCAAGTTGGCTTCCATCGCCGTTAACGGCACACCTATCGCAGGATTCGCTTCTGCTAAATTTAACTACACAGTAGAACTGCCTTATGGTACGACGACTATTCCGGTAGTAACAGCAGAGAAGCAAGAGGACGAGCAGACGGTAGTCATCACGCAGGCAACGTCAGTGAATGGTACGGCGAAAATCGTTGTTACTGCTGCCAATGGTACGACTAAAGAGACCTATAACATCACTTTCAAAGTAGGTCAGTTGGCAGATAATACACTGAAAGATATTTTGGTGAATGGCAAGTCCATTCCTGGTTTCACGCCTACGCAGGCGATATATAAGGTGTCGCTTCCGGTTGGTACAACCCAAATGCCGACCGTCAAAGCCGTGTCCGCTTATCCGGATGGAGAGCAGACAATCGTTTATACGGCACCGGCTGTTATCGATGGCGGCCAGTACCAAATTAGCGTTACCACGCCGGGTAATACCGTAGCGAAAGTTTATAAACTGAACTTCAAACTCGAGGCCTCGTCCTATAAGTACCTGGCTGATCTTCAAGTTGTTGGAGAGCAGGTGGCTAAGGTTAATCCTGCTCAGCCGGATGACCAAACCAAGCTGCTGTTTACTCCGGAGAATACGACGTATCGTATAAGCTTGAAGATGGGTGCTACTTCTCTTCCCGAGATTAAGTGGGAGAAAGGAGATAGCTATCAGACCGTAGAAGAGACTCCGCTTGCTGCCGGCGTAGTGGATGGTACATATCGTATCACGGTAACGGCAGGTAATGGTGACCAGGCGGTTTACAAACTGATTTTCTCTACCAGCAAATCTGATAACTCCAAGTTGTCGAACATCTTAATTGGTGGAGTGGAGCTACCGAACTTTAATCCGGATGTGACGGCCTATACTTATGAACTGCCTATCGGAACAACAACGCTGCCGGAGATAGTAGCTGTTCCGGGCGACGACTACCAGCAACCTCCGGTTATTACGACTGCCGGTGTTAATGGTACAACACGTATCGTGGTGACTGCCGGAGATGGAAGTACAACTATCTATACGATTACGTTCTCTGTAAAGACATACGAGGACAATACACTTAAGAGTTTGAGCGTCGAGGGATACTCCTTGCAGGATGCTTCGTATGCGCCTGTTGCCTTTGAGCCGCAGAAGAATGAGTATTGGGTAAAACTGAATGCTGATGAGACAAAGTTGCCGAAAGTAACATGTGAATTACAGAATAGTCAGTATCAGGATACAGTGGTCGTTCGTCCGAATGGCTTAAATGGTAATTATAAAATCACGGTTCGTCCGCTCAATGGCATCAGTCGTACCTATACGATTCACTTCGTCTTCAAGCAGTCGGATAATACGGCGCTGAAGATGATTTACCTGAATGGGAATGAGTTGCCGGGCTTTGATCCGGAAGTCATTAACTATGTTCATACCTTGGATACCGGCACAACAGAAATGCCGACTGTTACCTACGAGACATTTGAGGCTTCGCAAGAGGTGACTACGGCCTGGGATAATAGAACGGTGCGCTTAACCGTTAAAGCGCAGAGTGGCGCGAAACGTACGTATAAGATTAAATTCAACGTACCGTCTGCCGCCAGCACGCAGCTAAAGATGATTTATGTGGGTGGCAAGCAGTTAGACGGCTATGCTCCGGATGTGCATGAGTACACCTACGATCTGCCTGCTGGTGCTCTCTGTCCGGCTATCACGGTGGACAAGGCGGAAGGTCAGCAAGTGACAATCATGGCTCCTTATGCTACCGGTACTGCTACTATTCGCGTGCAGATGGATGGCGAAGAGGCGGACTATACGATAGAGTTCCGAGCAGTAGCTGTAAAGAGTGCGTTGTTGGCCGGCATTAACATTGATGGCGAAGGTCTCATAGGCTTCCAAGAGTCGAAAATGGAGTATGAGGCTACGTATTCAGGTTCGTTACCTGTAGTAACAGGAGTGAAAAAGTATAGTGAGCAGCAGATACAAGTGCTGTGGCGAGACAGCGTAGCATGGTTGCATGTAACAGATACCTTGGGCAATAAAGCTGCTTATAGCGTTTCCTTCTCACGTGTCCTTTCCGCCAATAATGCGCTACAGGCGATTCTTATTAACGGCGAGCCGTGGAGTGAATTCCAACCGGAGAAGCTAGAATACGACAGTACGTTGGTTGCCGGAAGTGACTATCCGGAGGTGGGCTACATCGCAGCTGACGATGCAGAAGTAGTGTTCTTTGGGCAGTTAGAGAAAGGTAAGTGGGGTATTAAAGTCCTCGCGGAGAACGGCACCACATCGATGTACACAGTGCAGTTCACTATATTGCCATACACGGATGTTACTCTGGCTAATCTGGAGGTTGAAGGTTATTCGCTCGCTTATCAAGAGACAATCACTACCTATGGTCCGTTCAGCATTGATGAAGGTGTTGACCTGCCGAAAGTAACGGCTACGACGAAGCCAGGTCAGACGGTGATGATATCTAACGTGAACGATAGTCTACAGCAAGTGCTTGTTCATGCGGAGAATGGTGACGAGAATACTTATACGATTGAGTACACGCGTGTGAAGAGTAGCAACGCTTTGTTGGCGATGATTTATATTGACGGTAAGGCATACAAAGAGTTTGAACCGGATGTATTCGAATACACGATTCAACTGCCTCATGGCTGCAAAGTAGTGCCTAATGTATTCCCTGTAGGTCAGTTGAACAATCAGATTATCACGACGACCTTCAGTCGCGCGGATGGTACAACCGTGATTGATGTAGTGGCACAAACGGGGACGACTGCGCAATATAAGATTAACTTCCCGACGGTTAAGTCCACAACAACGTTCCTTCGCGACTTGTATATCGGTACACAGAAATGCGACTCGACTGAAGTGGATTATACATTCAACGTGCCTTATGGAACGATTGAGCCATATGCCGTTCATTTCAAGAAAGATGATCCGGACCAGTTGATTGAATACATCTCTGCTCCTATTACGGGGGTAACGAAGATTATCGTTACGGCACCGATGGGTGGCGACAAGCGCACGTACACGATTCGCTATAACATAGCAGAGCCGGAAGGTCAGAACATCATCAATAAAGTGAACTATGCATATGTGAACGCAGCAGGTGAACGTAAAGAGGGTAGCATTGTTCCGGTAAAGGGCGATAACAAAATCAATCTGCCGTTCGGTTCAAAGAGCTTTGAAGTAACCGGCTACGAGAAGAACTATGATGCACAATCGGTAATTTTCTATAACGGCGGTATTCGTCGTGGAGCGAAGATTATTGTTGGTGCAAACCGTAGTGAGGTTCCGGATGCAGTCTATACGCTGACAACTGTAATGCCAGAGTTTGAGACCGCTGGTAAGCTACAAACGTTGAAGTTCAACGGCACCGAAGTGCCCAACTGGCGCCCGGACGTATATAACTACATGATCAACGTGACGACCCAGCCAAAGGCTACGGACTTCACGTACACAGCATACGACGGTAAGACTGTTACTCCTTCCTCTATCGACGCGAAGAAAAAACAGATCAAGTTCACTGTAGAAGGCGGCGAGACATATTCCGTTTGCTGGTATTACGCAGCCGATGGAAATCCATTTGATTTCTCTTCAGATTGGGTTCACGCTACATATAATGGTTACAAGCCAAACGCTAATTGGACAATCCCAGGTGACTGTGCAAATGATTTGGAATGGGGTGTCGGCGCAATTAAGATGTATTATCAGACAGGTAGTGAAGTAATGAGTAGCGGTACGAATGGTGTATTGCTTCAAACGATTCATGGTTCGTCCTTGTCCGGTTCTGTTCCTGGTATGATGACGACGGGCACAATGAACCTTAAATTGAAAGATACAGGAAAATCCTCCTCTTCTATATCTGAATCCGCATCCAAGGGTATTACATACCGTAATACACCGGATTCACTTGCTTTTTGGCGTAAAGAATTGGGAAGTGGTAGTGTTTCCGGCTGGAGTTTCCGTTTGCAATTCAGTGATGGCTCCACTCTATCCACAAAGACTGAGGTGACCGGTAATTACACTAAAATAGGTACATCTGAATATGAGAGTGTTCCTACGAAATTACACAGTAATCCGTCGCAACGCTTGACAGCGACTATTAATGCGTGCCACACGGAAAATGCTGGCGAATTGAATAAGGGTTTTTTGGGAACAATTTATACCTCAGCTTTGCAAATTTCCGATATCCACTTCGTGTATAACTCTGATTTGACTAAAGTGACGGTAAATGGTAAAACGGCCACGAAGAGTGGCAATACTTTCACGTACACGCTGGAGGAAGGCGAAGAGATACTGAGTGTGCCGGTACTGAAGTTCACAGGTAAGGTGCACGACCAAATGCAAACCATCGAATGGCTTAATAACGGAAACTGGGTTGACGGTAAACTCCAAGCTAAGGTAACTAACTATGGAGAGAACTCTATCGATAACACGGTTTACTATGTGGTGCTTAAGCGTAATCCGGTAACGGATCTTGGCTATGGGACTAACTTAGTGGCTGATAGTCTGCATAACGGAGTAAACGATACCGTTTACGTACACATGCCGGCCGGTAAGAAGACCATCCCGGATATCGAGATCACGCCGAATAGTATTCACCAGCAGTTCGAGGTAGCGAAAGAGGGTAAGGTCGTGATCGTGAAAGTGACGGCTGAGGACGGCAACAGTTCAACAAAGGTATATGTCTTCCGCGAGATTACCTCTAATAGCACTCAGTTATCGGATATTGATACAGACGTATCCGACGTTACGCCCGAACAAGTATCTGAGAACGGATATGAAGTAGTGTCAGAGCGCATGCCGTTGATTACGTTCATCAAAGAGAGTAACAGCCAGTTGGTACACTTGAAGACACAAGCCGATGTCGCTACTCTGGATATTACGGCGGAAGATGGAATTACAACGCGCACAATCACCGTTACTCGTAAGAATCCGGAGGTGAATACCTATGGTAAGATTGACGGATTTACTCCTGAACTCAAGGGTGCAGACGAAGCAGTGTTAGGCGGAACGACTTACCGCATTGAGGCAAAGCGTGACTCTGCTATCATTATGTTTGAAAGAGAAAGCATTGACTCGTTGGATGTGGTAGTCTTTGTACAGACACCGGATTCTATGGTTTGGCGTACTACAGGAACAAAGGAAAGCCATACGTATAAGGTGGTTTACCCGACAACGCTTTCCGATAATACAACACTTGACGCTATCTTGTTGGGTGGTGTTCCTGCTGCCGATTTTGATGCTGCAAAACCTTTGTACACCTGCTATTCCGACACCGCTATTGTAGTAGAGCCTGTAGCCGCAGAAATAGCTCAAACTATCGCTATGACGCAATCGACTATCGAAGGTGGCACGGAGTATAGCATTACTGTGACTGCAGAGAGCGGCGCGACGGGCGTTTATACTGTGCGCGTACTCAAACCGAAGAGCAGTGATGCTACGCTGGCTGGTATCTTGTTGGACGGTCAAATGATTGACGGTTTCAGTCCTTCTCAATATGAATATACTGTTGTCCTTCCGTTGCCGGACAATGGAGTGAAACGAGTACAGCCGCAAATGCCGGATGTAGCTTACATTGCAGGGAACAAGGGACAGATAGTGACTGTAACGCCGGGCGAACTGAATGGCGAGAAGACACTCTTTGAAGTGGCAAGTGAAGACGGGAAGAACAATCAACTCTATACGCTGACCGTGAATGCGGAGAAGAGTCACTGTAAGGACCTCACGGGTATTACCGTTAACGGTGATGCTCTGGATCACTTCGAGCCTGGACGTCACTTCTATTCAACCTCTATACAAACAGAGGAATTCACGATTGACTATACTGCCGACGACCGTTTCCTGAGTGTTCGTCAAGGTATCTGCGAGGTTAAGGAACGTCACCATTATGTGGATACGTTGGTGGTAACTGCGGAAGATGGCTCTATTGCCAATTATTTGATTGAGATTTACATTGAGAATCAGTCTAATGATGCTACTTTAGCAAACATCATGCTTGATGGCAAGGAGATGGTATTCTATCGTCCGGATTTAAATCCGAACATGAAGCCGTTCGACCCGTATAAGAACGAGTATCATATTAATACACCGACTGATTCCGTTCCGCTCGTAAGTGCTAAACTGAAGATGCCGGGTCAAGCGGTAGAAGTTATCTCGTTCAAGGATTCCGTATTCCTCAATGTATGGGCTGTAGATAGTACGCTAAATACGTATTATCTCTACTACGAGTATCAAAAATCGACGAACTCCGATCTCAAACTGATTGAGATTAACAACGTACCGATTGCTGATTTTGATGCGCATACGTATTTCTATGAGTATGAGTTGGCCGATGGTGATGACCTTCCGAGAGTAACGGCTGAGGCTGCGCATGATTCTGCGTTGGTAGTTATTGACAACACGAAGAACCCGATTACAATAACTGTTAATGCAGAGGATAGATCGTACGTTTCGGTTTATACAATCTCTTGTAATTTCAAACCGTCGGATGTAGATTCGATTGAGATGATATACGAGGACTACAAACCGCTGCCGGGCTTCCAGACAAGCGTCTATTACTATAACCGTGAACTGCCGGTAGGTACGACTACCTTCCCGACAATCAGTTACGGAGAATACGAAGCTAACGATGCATCCAAGTGGCCGTATATAGACTCGCTCACGTTGTCTAAGGATGACTCACACTGGGTACACCAAACAACGATAACGGCGCAGAGTGGCAAGAAGAATACCTATACGATTTCTTACACTATTCCACAGTCCAATGTTGACAGCTTGATGATGATCTTCGTTGACCATAAAGCGTTACCGGGCTTCCGAGCGGATATTTATGAGTACGATTATACCCCGTTGACGGTAGAGGAAGCTGCTGTATTGACAGATACAATGCTGGTTGAAGCTACCAAGGGAGATAATTATCAGTTAGAACCGCTGATTCAGCATGTGCCGGAGACACGGACAGGTAAGACGCTTGGCTACAAGACGATTGTAACAGCTACAGCGGCTACGGGTGCGCAACGCATCTACACCATCCATTATCCGATAGAACTTTCACAAGAGGCAACGTTGGATTCTATCTACATGAACGGCGCGAAAATGGAAGAGTTCGATCCGGAGCGTTTCAACTACCGCTTTGAAATCGGAATGACGGATGCGATCCCAGTTGTCTCTGTATTTAAGAAAGAGGATGCCCAGACTATTGATATTTCAGTCGAGAAAGACGCTGTACGTATTAATGTGAAGGCAGAAGATGTGAACTACACCCATACTTATCTGTTAACCTTTGAGCGACTTAAATCGGCTGAATGCGACTTGAAGGAGATTCTATTGACGAATGTACAGGGAACACGTCTTACCTCCAGCGAGTTCCCGTATCGTCCGGACTACTATGAGTACACGGTTAATCTTCCGTATGACGGCACTCTCTCGACACAAGAGCAGATTCCGGCTATCGAGGTGGTTAAGAATGACGAGGAACAAGAAGTTAAGATTGAGTACTATGATTTGGCTAATGGTGATGTGAAAGCTGTGGTAACGGTTATTGCACCGAATGGCATTGACCAACACGAGTATTCCATTACCTTCCATTGGCTCAAGCCGGATGATGCTAACTTAGTAGCGATTATTCTTAATGGAGATACGTTGAATGGATTTGATCCATGGATAACAGAGTATACCTATGCTCACGCATTCGGTTCTACGGAGACTGATTTCTTCACGCTGGACCAAGTGGCGTACGTACTGAGCGATTCCTTGGCTACGGCTACTACGTCAATCCGTGAAGATGGAGCGATTACCATCTCTGTTGTTGCACAAAGCGGATTCGAGAATCCGTATATCATTCGTCAACTTATTGCGGAGGATGGCGATAATGCACTCGCATGGATAACGCTGAATAATGATACACTGGAAGGCTTTGATCCGGATGTGACATTCTATACTTACTACTTGTTGACGGGTAAGGCCGCTCCGAGTGTAGATGCTATGCCGCGTTCAGAAAATGCACAGGAACTCAGTATACGTGAAGCTGCTGCCGGAGATACATGTTTGATTATCTGTACTGCCGCAGATGGATCGGAGCGACGCTATTACATCCACTTTGCAATCTCAGAGATTGATCCGGGTCTTGAGCCGACGGCTAACGATGTGCTCATCAAACGTGTGCCGGGAGCTATGCAGTTGTTCGTAACTGCGATACGTCAAGGTATATCGTTTGCGTTGTTCAACCATACCGGAAAACTTATGTATGAAGTAAGTTTGGACAAAGTAGCAGACCCGAACTATACCAGCGTAACTGCTGATACGTATGACAACGATATCCTGGTAGATGTTCGCAACTGGAATGAAGGTGTGTTGATTGATGTTAATCCCAATGAAGTATATATCTACACATTCTTCAAATCAGATAGTAGTAAGAAGATTATCAAGTCCGGTAAGATCAGATGCCTGCCGTAATGGTAATTCGGACAATATGAAAAGGAGCCCCTCGGGGCTCTTTTTTTTGTTTTGTATAGACTCCGAAAGGAAAGAAATGATAATTTTTTCTTAAAATCTTGCGTATATAAAAAAAAAGTAGTAATTTTGCAGGCTCGATTGGAATAACCCGAATTCAAAATACCATTCTATGACAGAACAACATCGTAAGAAAAGAGTCTTGGTAACTTACGTAGAAGCCGGCTTTGGTCATATTACGACGGCTAACTCGATTGCTGATGCTATTGAGAATCTCCACGACCCGAATATTGAAGTTATCCGGAAATACACGTTTAAGGATGATCCGCATTTGCGTAAGATAGAGAAAAGCTTTATCAGAGACGTTAAATGGGCAAATACTTTCCCGTGGCATAATTATATCCAGATGGCCGCTACGCACATAGGCGGCATTCATGAGTCATTGCCATTTGTGGTATCGACGTTCTATCGCCGTGCGTGTAAGACATACCTGAATATGTTGGCGGAGATTCAACCGGACATAATCATTGATACGCATTATCTTACATCTTTTCTGGCGACTCAATATCGCGATGAGTATGATTCCCATGTAAAGGTAGTGACTTATGATCCGGATAATAACGTGCATAACTGGTGGAATATCCGTGTTGATAAGTTTATCGTTAACTGCCGTCTCGCTTTCCACGATGCGCTCGAGCACGATTTTACGCGTCAGCAGTTGATGATAGTTCCTTTTGTCACACGCAAAGAGATTATGGATGTGACAGAAAGTAAGGCATTCTACCGTACAAAATATGACTTGCCTCAAGAGCGCTTTACGGTAATGGTGGCAGCGGGAGGTTATGGCAAATCTGGAATGAATCGTGTAGTGGATGCTTTAATGTTCGTCAAACATCCGATCACTGTGATTGCTATCTGTGGAACGAACAAGCGTCTATACCGCCGGTTGCAGCGCATGAAATCGGCTGTTGCGCCGCACATTGATTTGCGCCCGTATGAGTTCGTGGATAAAGTGTACGAATTGAATCGCGCATCCGATGTGCTGATTACCAAAGGTGGCCCGAATGCAATGCTTGATAGCGCGCTGATGGGAGTACCGATTGGTGTCTTCTACTGCGCATCGCCTATTGAGTATCAATCCATGCACTTGTTCACATCCATTCTTAACTGCGGACGATTCTTTAAGCGTTCGCATCGCATCGTACGCTGGATTAACGAATGTGTGGCAAATCCGTCAATTCTCGATATCTACAAAGAGGCAGAGCAAGAAGTGCGGGACGCAGGAAACGGCGCTGTGCAAATTGCTCAATTCATACAAACTTACAAATAGACTGAATGGATACGAATAAGAACACAGCATCCGAGAATCGCTCTGTGATTTCCCGCATAAAGCCGTCTATGGTCGTTTGGCCTATACTGTTCGGCCTTATCGGTGTCGGATATATGTTCTGGCGCGAGGTGCACAAGGGGTTGCCTAATGAACCACTTGTGCTCAATGATTACTGGTGGGTGTTCGTATTATTAGTTATCCTGTTCACTTTACTGAAGGATTTCTCCGGTATGTACCGTTTGCGTGTGATGTCTGGAGCACCGCTGACATTCCGTCAGTTATTTCGTATCCGTATGCTGTATGAGTTTACTTCGGCAGTGACTCCTTCTGCGGCAGGCGGCTCTTCATTGGAAGTGGTGTTTATACATCGTGAAGGTATAAAAATAAGCCGTGCGACGTCCATGACGATATTGGCGCTCTTTATGGATGAGTTGCTGATGATTGTACTATTCCCATTCTTGTTGTTGCTTATTCCGTACGGAGAGTTATTCACGGCAGAGGGTTATTTCCAATATGGCTATCTGTGGGCGTTCCTGATTGGATACGCGATGAAATTTGTATGGGTAACGCTACTTTTCATAGGTTTATTCTGTAAACCGATAGTATTTGTCAAGATAGTAGGCTTTATCTTCTCGTTCAAGTTCCTTCGCCGTTTTCGTTATCGCGCGTTGCGCACTGCAGTAGAATTACGTCTATGCGCACAAGAAATCCGGCACGAGTCGAGAGGATATTGGACGCGCCTATCGCTCTCTACCATTGGCATTTGGGGATTTCGTTTCTTAATAGCGAACATGGCTATCATGATTTTCAATCCGTTGACAGGCGCCGACAACCTGATGTGCTTTGCCCGTCAGTATATTCTTGGTATTGTGACGATGATAGTCCCGACTCCGGGTGGCAGCGGTTTCGCGGAAGTGATGTTTAACGATTTTCTTACTGAGTATATCTCCCAGAAAATGTCCACAATGGTAATCACTCCTATCTGGCGTATATGTACATATTATTATTACTTAATCGCCGGAGTTATTATACTTCCACAATGGCTTGGTAGAAGTAAACTAATCAAGAAACGTCATGCAAGCAAGTGATATCCTTTTCTGTATCTTCAATTATCATGAGGCGGCAAACGCGGAGTTTTTGTACCGCGAGTTGCGTACAGCTTTCGAGTGTCATATAATTGATGCTGATAGCGGTCAACGACCTGCGCCTTTTGACGGGGATACCATTTATCTGCCTAATGTCTATTATAGCGGGATGATGCATCACGCCATTACTATGGCAGAGAAAGGTAAGTATCCCTACTTGTTTTTCATTTGCTCAGACGTCCAAATCTCGCATGAGGCTTTGGGTCAACTGAAACGCATTCTGCTGGAAGAGTCTTTCTCTGGAGTAGGCGTCTATTGCCCTTCTCATACGGATGATTCATATACGTGGGCTGCATGGTCTTATTCGCGTCATAGCGGCAAGCGTCGTCCGGTAGTTTTTGCGGAGGGAATGCTCGGAATGTATTCCAAGGAAGTGTATAAACAATTGGAACCGTTAGATATCAATCCTCATGGTTGGGGCTTGGATCTGGTCGCCTGTTTTTATGCACGCCATTGGGGGCTACGATGTGAGATAGACGACCGAATAGCTATTACTCATCCTAAGGGCGATGTACATAAAAATACTCTGGCACGCAATGAAGCGCGCGCCTATCTGATGCGTTACCCGGAAGGGTGGGCTATACGTCGTTACTGGATACTAAGCTCAATACGAAACGCCGGCATTCAACTATTCATTCTGCCGAAATCTTACCGTAAGTGGTTGAAGATTTATCTACCGATCTATCGTTTCTTTCACCGGAGTTGATTATCGCCATCGATAGCCGAGAGTGAGGCTTACGGACTGCGGAAAAATCAATGCATCGGCAATCTCTTGTCCTTTGTTCCTTTTATAGAAACTGGCGATGTCAGAAACGCTTATTTTATAGGAAGCGTTAATCTGCATGCCAAAGGAAAATTCGTATCCAACCGTAGCGCAGATACCGAAATGATTGTCATGCAGATTGTATAATTCCTTATAATCATGCGGGTCTTCACTGGGTTTGACGGATGTGGGATCATCCCAACTCTTGAATTTGTCCGGCACGTTGGAGGCGAAGGTAAAATGGGTAAACAAACCGCCACCAAACTGGATATATCCCTTCTCCATATTTCCGAATCGTCCCAAGAAATATACAGGAATCTCGGCGGCAAAAGACCAGAGTGTATTCAACGTATCTGTCGCCGCGAAATAGTTCTGCTGTGCGCAGAAGATTACTTGGGGCTGGATAGAGAAATGCTTGGTGATACGAAAATCCAAGAAGCCCCCAAACTCAGCGCCAATACGCATGTACGAACTCATAGGCTTATGATTTCGCGTGATGATGAAATTGCTCATGTTAGCGCCAGCAAGCAGACCTCCGGAGACTAAACGGGGCAATTTCTCTTGGTCCAGCGAGTCTAACATGTGTTCTGTATTAAACTCTACCAATTGGGCTTTTACTTCATCTAACGAAGCTTGGATTTTAGCATCCTGCGTTTGTGCTGCCACATTGAGTGCCAGCGCGACCATTACAAGTATACAAGCTGTCTTTTTCATGATTATAAGGAAAATCTAACCGTTATTTTGATACCATTTCTTCCCCATGCCCCCATTCTGCGACGGCCGTGAATCATAACGGGTGTGCCGTCGTCGTTCACAGCAGGAATGTATTGCGTGGGGTTATTCGGGTCGGGTTCCATTTTTTGAATCATATACGGCAATTCATAGTCGTTGTAAGTCAAACGACGCACGTAGTCAATACGGATGAACTTAAGGATGTTTTCAAATCCTGCCGTCAACTCCATATACGGCAGTTTACCGATAGGAGAGGATGTATTATAGCCGTCTTTGATGTATCCATTGTTATCAAAAGCGTTCTGCACATTGCCGTCTTCCCAAGGTGTATGGGGGAATTCGTATAGTCCATTATTGCTTTCCAGATACGGGTTGTTCTTTTTGGTCAAACCTCCGTATATACCGGCAAAGCTGACAACTCCGCGCAGTTTGAGCTTGTTAATACCCGGAATGCGATTCAGTATCCATCCTTTGAAATAATAGGTGGTATAGAGCGAAACATACTCATCCATGATAAACTCCATCGGTTTCATGAGGTTGAAAGCTCGCTGCCCCAACAGAATACTGGTGGAAGTAGGCGGAATATGCAGTTTTGTAAACGGTACTTGTTGCCAGATCATACCGGTTTGAATACGCAGGTCAAGGTGTCCGAACGCAGAGAACCAGAAACGCTTGTCGAACATGATTTCCGTTTTGTTGTACAAGAAACCTTTACCTCCGTTATGCCGGTCATCCAAATAACCGATGGTGTGCGTGAGTTTGATGGTCGGTGCATCTTTTTCAATCACCCATGGACTCTTAATACCTTCGCGATCCATACCGATGGTAGTTCCAGGTGAGTACTCCAAATCGAAGACACCTTCATAATTACGGTATGAGCGGATGTTAGTCATACTGCTGGTATAGGTGGTGTCCATTGCAACGGGATCAATATGCTGTGTATAATCGATGCGATTATATTTCAGCGAACCGGCTGCCTCGTTATTGGTAAAGTCAAATGCCGTATAGAGCATGAGGTTGTTTCGCCATTCCTTCATGTATTCCGCTTTGGCGTGGAAGACATACTGAGCATACGGCATAGTCGGTTTACTTGTCGGAATAGACATCAAGATATTATCCCGTCGTACGACGTCTGTTATCTGTCCCGGTTCTTCTACATCGTATTGTCCTGTGAGTTGTATGTGATGCCGAATACCATCGTATGGTTGGTCTTTATGCTTATTGAACGTATAAACCAATGTTGCGCTGTATTTGGGGCGCAGATCTTTCGTACCGAACGCCACGTAGCCTCGGAAATAGAATTGGTCATGCAGTCGTGCAGTAGAACCTCCACCTACACGCAGACGCACACCTTCCAGCATATTCCAACTGACAAAGTTGAAAATTGGTCCGAAATCGAATTTGCTAAGGTACATGAATTCCGATTTCCGTGTGGGAATATATCCTGTGGTAATCGCGTTGGCAAACAAGGCCAGGCTATTGAATTTAGGTGTGCTGGTAAATTCCCGCACCAAGTCAACAACCGAACTCTCATATTTGGTTAGCGGTTCCGGTCGCATGCTATCCGTCCAATACCCTTCAAAGACGAGTTCGGCGGTAGTGTCGTTGGTCTCTACTTCGCTGGCTGCTAGGCTGGAGAATGTCTCTTTCTGCAGCGGAGTTTCCAAATCCCACGCGGTGTATATCTTCGTTTGTCGGGCTAACATGCCTCGTTTATTATTGAAGATATAAAACTTGGCGTAGGTACTTGTCCTATCCGGTGCCCAAAGGCCGTTCTCTAACTGCTTGTAACTATGCTCGATAGAGAAATTGCTGACGAAGTTCAGGTTGATATCCGGAGGCACGTTTATCGCATATTTCTTCAAGCGATACGTACTATCGTTAACGATGTAGAGGTGTCCTGTGAAACCATAACTCTCTGAGTTAACCGGTACAAACGCCAAGTCAATACACGGATAGCCATCCACCATAATGGTATCCATGATATAATATTGGTAGAATGTAACAGCCAGAGTAGAGGAAAGCGGCGACACAAAGCGGTTGAACAAGAGGTTCATGTTGTTGTCGTTGATATCTACATCCTTAAAGATGGCATCGATATTCTTTTGGAACGATTCAGACCCGATGACACTCTCAATACCAAAAACGCGTTTTTTATCCAGCACTTTTTTCTCGCGGTGTGGCTTTCGTTGGTAGTATTCCGTATTCAGATGCTCACGGATGGAAACCGTGACATTCGGATAAACGCCAGTTGTGTCGACGTATTTCCGGACAAACTTGAAGTCATGCCAGAAAGGTTTATCCCAGTTCACCTTGATGTTATCCAATGCGAACGACATACGTGTGTAGTTGTTCGCCGTGTATTGGTCCACCGTTTTGACGCAGAATGAATCTTTGCGTGCGATTACATTCTTGATAAGTTCAACTGCCGGGTTACCTTTGCGCTTATAATCACGTTTTCGGTTTTTGGGCGTTACGACGATGTCTTGCAGTCCATAAACGTCCGGTGTCAGTTTGATTCGTGCGTTTTTGCGCGCCTGCCCTTTTCTCAGCGTAAGCATCTCGGTCTTATAACCCATCATCTGGAAATGCAGCGTGGTATAACCATGTGTGTTGCTAATTGTGAAATTACCGTCAAGATCGGACGTGGTACCTATTTCAGATGGCACCATACCCTTATTGGAGGTTGATTTGAGAAAATATATTTGCACGAAAGGCAGCGTCTCTCCAGTGTCTCCATCAACGACTATACCTGAGATGGATGTAGTCTCCTGCGCCATCGCCATCGCGGCGAAGCCCAGAGTCAGTAGTAATATGTAAATAATCTTTTTCACGTTTATTCCTGCTTGCGCAGGCTCTCTTTATGAATCAGTTCTAATACCTGTAGTGTAAATTCTTCGGATAGTTCATGTTGTTTTGCGAAAGCGGATACTTGTGCCACCACTTGTTGAAATCGCTCGGGTTGCAGTAGAGCCACATCGTGCTCTTTTTTCCACTCTCCGATGCGTTTGCTGACATCCATTCGAGCGGCGATGGTCTCCCATAATCGGTTGTCCAGTTCATCAATTTCCGCCCGTAGCCACGTCAGCGTGGTACTCGTCGGAGGGGTAGCACTCTCGATGAAAGTGCCTTCAACGTGCCTTAAACCCTCGATCAACCCTCGCAAATCGCGTGTTGGAATTTGCTGTTTGGCGTCCGAGAGTGCTTGGCTTGGATTGCAATGTACTTCAATCATTGCGCCATCGAGGCCTAACTCTATCATTTTCTCCAATAAAGCGGGTATTTGTTTCGCATCTCCGCTCATGTGGCTTGGGTCAAGGAGCAAAGGGATGTCCGGTCGAGCAGTTCGTACTTGATGCGCCATCGCCCAACACGGCTGATGGTTGCATCCTCTATGTACGGCAATAACGGGTATGCCCGTTTTCTCCAGTCGCTCCATATTACCCAGCCATAAATCGGCATCCGCATTGACGGGATTCTTGATTATAACCGCTTTGATGCCTGTCAGCGTGTCTGCAATGGCTTGGACCGCCAAGGGATTAGCGCTTGTTCTGGCACCTATCCACAAGTAATCAATCCCTGCTGCGACCGCAGCCTGCACATGTTCGGGTGTCGCTACTTCTGTAGCTACGGGAATATGCAATTCTCGCTTGACTTCCGCAATCCATTCCAATGCTTGTTCTCCGAGTCCTTGAAAGGACGCAGGACTCGTGCGCGGTTTCCACGCGCCCGCGCGAAATACGAAAGGAGTGTCACCACAAGCGTCTTTAATCTGATGTGCGGTGAGCAACACTTGTTCACGGTTTTCCGCGGAACAAGGACCTAATATAAACAAAGGAGTAGCCAGTATTAATAAATCAACTGCAAACGGAAATCCATGTCCTCGGGACGTTTTATTTGTCCGGACGGATCCGTAACATAGAGGTGGTCCGAATTGCGCAGGCTAATCTTTACGAATCCGATACCGACCCTGTAATCTATGTGCTCGGTGTAATTAACAACCGACTTGTTAGTCACCGTGTCCGTCATGAAGCAACTCATCGGCAATTGTACTTGGAATGCATCCATCGTATTCATGTTATATACGCGATGGATGGACCATTGTCCGTCTTTGAAGACTTCGGCCGGAATTTCCGGCACATCAAACCGTGCATAGTATTGCCGCGCCTGATTGTCAAATTTCCAGTCCTCTTGATTTACCACGAGTGCAATCGCCTGAGGTCCTACTTGCAACCGGAAGTCCATCGTCTCGGGATTAGTCGGGGCGTATAAATAGTCCGAATTAGTGACCTGAATCTCTACGTACTCAGCGCCTACGCGGTAGTCAATATACTGCGTATAATAAACGACAGACTGTTCCTCCAAGGTGTCGCTTTTGAAATGGCTCAAAGGCAGCAACGCCTGATACGCATTATTGTAGCCTTTATTATATTCGCGACTTATACTCCAGTTGCCATAGTTATAGATAAACGGCGTGAGTTGCGGTACGGTGAAATAGCAAAAGAATTCCCGATTATTCTGGTCAAACTCCCAATTCCTTTCGCTTTTGGCCGTAGATAAATCCCAGGTTTCTCTGTGATATTTGCATTCCGGTGTAGTTTCATTGCATGCCACAAAAGCGCAGGCTGCAATAACCAAAAGAACTAAAACAAGTTTATTTTTCATAAAAAAATCAAATTAACGCCGCAAAAGTACTATTTTTTTTGCATATATGCAAACTTTTTTGTAATTTTGCGCAATAATTGACTAAAAATAAGCATAAATATGAAAAAACAAGTCCTATTGTCATTGTTCTTTATCTGTAGCGCGAGCATCCATGCTCAAAAGCAGAACGCGGTTTATTTGGCCTATATCGAAGAATGGAAGGAGACCGTTATTCAGCAGCAGAAAGATTATGAAATCCCCGCGGCCATCACCATGGCGCAGGCGCTACTCGAGTCAGCAGCCGGGCAGAGCGAATTGGCTACCGAGGCCAAAAACCATTTTGGCATCAAGTGTACCAGCGACTGGTTCGGAGGGGTGTATTATTATGATGATGACAGCAAAGGTGAGTGTTTCCGTCAGTACTACGATGCAGCGGAGAGTTTTAAAGACCATTCGTTGTTTCTTCATCGTCCCCGCTATGCTTCATGCTTTGAAATAGCCCCGCAGGATTATGAAGCTTGGGCGTATCGTCTGCGTGACTGCGGATATGCCACCGACTATCTATATGCGCCGAAACTGGTGAAACTTATCGAGACTTATCGCTTGGATACACTGACGGAGATTGCTTTAGGAAATACAGCTCCGCTTCCGAAAGAAACCGTGCAGGACAGCATTGATGCGGTGCGGGTTTCAGGTGCAGAAGCAACAGAATCAAATTCGGAAGTGGCGCCTGAACCCAAGCCCAAACGTCCGTTAAAGGCGACCGTAGTACACCGTTCGGAGCCTATTATGGTTATTCATAACGATCCGGAACCTCCTTATGTAGAGCCGTTGACGGCTCGCGAAGAGCGGGATAGTTTTCTGCTGATGCACCCGAAGAAACGCTGCAATAATATTCCTTATGTGATTGCGCGCGAAGGAGATACCTATTCGAATGTCGCTTTTCGTCTAAACGTGCGTGAAAGGGAACTCCGTGAAGATAATGATGCGTTAGGCCGGGATATGCAGGCAGGCGACCGTATTTATCTGGCGCCCAAAAAGAAAGTGGGGGAGAAAGACTTGGTATGGACACACACAGGTCAGTCGTTGTGGAAATTGAGTCAAGATGAAGGAGTTACGATTGAGTCTATTCAGAAACTGAATGGATTAGATCCGTCTATTCGTACATTCCGTACTCGCCAGAAAATCTATTTGCGCAAAGTGAAAGAAGAGACAAATGTCCACTAATTCGATGTCCATCGGTGAGGCGCTCGTGGAATATCTCCGCGAGAACGATTTGGAGCAGTCTGTGCTGGATGTGCAGATAGAGGAAGTGTGGCCTCAGGTGATGGGTGAGACCGTTAAGAAACTCACGCGTAGCATCGAAGTAAAAGACGGTGTGTTGTACGTGCATGTCAATTCAGCCGCTCTGAAGGCTCAGTTGTTTGAGAACCGATTTGAGTTAGTCCGCAAGTTGAATGAAGCAGTAGGAGCACCAGCATTAAAAGGCTGTCGCATTTTAGGATGATTTATCCGGAGAACATAGAGCAGAAGATAGATTTTGTCGTTATACGTAACGAATTATCCCGTTTGTGTACATCATCTCTTGGTCGAGAGCGCGTAGACGCAATGCGCATGGAGACGGCTTATGAGACCGTCAGTCATCATCTTCTTTTGACCGACCAAATGCGGATGGCGAAGGCCGATCCCATGCTCACTTTTCCCCGAGGGGAAATCCATGATCTACGCGAAGCATTGGGGCGTATTCGTGTGGAGGGCCTATTTCTGGATGAAGCAGAGTTGGATGCGTTGCGACACAGTTTGTCGTATGCCGTTGAGTTAGAGACCTTTTTTGCCTCCTTGGATGAGACGCGTTATGGTTTGTTACGCGAGTTGGGCAGGACCGGAGGTCAAGGTCCGCTGGCCTCTATCGTTAAAACGATAGATGGTATATTGGATCGTTACGGCCGTTTGGCAGATCATGCATCGCCAGAACTGGCGCGTATACGGAGGGAGTTGGTGAATCTTCAGGGCAGTGTAGGGCGCACGCTGAATGCTATTTTGCGTCAAGCCAAAGCAGATGGCTTGGTTGATGCAGATACAACTCCCACATTGCGTGAGGGCCGTTTAGTGATACCCGTTCCGCCCGGATACAAGCGCAAGATAGGCGGTATTGTGCATGATGAGTCGGCGACCGGTAAGACGGTTTTTATCGAGCCGCAACAGGTGGTAGAAGCCAATAATCATATTCGTGAACTGGAGAGCGCAGAGCGGCGTGAACGTGTACGCATATTACAATCGGTAACGGAGACGTTGCGGCCTAATACAGCCGCAATCTTGTGCAGTCAGGAGATGTTAGCGGAAGTGGATTTTCTTAGTGCCAAAGTAGCACTGGCAGATACGCTTCATGCTATTCGACCGGAACTGACGGACGCACCGATGTTAGACTGGTTTGAAGCGCGACATCCGGTATTATGGCTTCATTATCAACCTCAAGGAAAGACGGTAGTTCCGCTGTCCATTCGTCTGCAGGCAAATGAGAACAGAGTGTTAGTTATCTCCGGTCCTAACGCGGGGGGTAAATCTGTGTGCCTGAAGACCGTGGCATTACTGCAGTACATGTTGCAATGCGGTTTATTGGTCCCTGTGGCGGAACAGAGCAAGGCGGGGTTATTTGAACACCTGATGATAGATATAGGTGACGAGCAGTCTATACAAGATGAATTGTCCACCTATTCCTCTCATCTTCGTAATATGAAGACTTTTGTCCGTCAAGCCGATTCACATACGTTGTTCCTCATCGATGAGATGGGTTCCGGAACAGAACCGATAATAGGCGGTGCGCTGGCGGAGGGGGTGTTGCGTGAGTTGGTAGATAAAGGCGCATTTGGCATCGTGACGACGCATTATACCAATCTAAAGCATTTTGCGGAACAGACATCAGGAGTGGTCAATGGCGCAATGCTTTATGACCGCGGAGCCATGCGGCCTCTCTTCCAGTTGTCTATTGGTCAGGCCGGCAGCAGTTTTGCCATCGAGATAGCGCGTCAGACGGGTTTAAGTGAGGCGATTATTCAGTACGCGACGGAATTAGTGGGTGAAGCGCATATAGACTACGACAAACAGTTACAAGACATCGCGCGAGACAAGCGTTATTGGGAGAACAAGCGGCAGTCGATACGCCAGAAAGAGAAAGTTTTGGAGGAAAAGATTGCAGCACTGGATGAACAGATGAGCGGTGTCAAACAGAAGAAGCGTGAGATATTAGAGCAGGCACGTCAGGAAGCGGAGCAATTATTGCAACAATCGAATGCCACTATCGAACGTACTATACGAGAAATCAAGGAGTCGAAGGCGGATAAGGAACGCACCAAAGTGGCGCGTCAAAAAGTAGATCACTTAAGGTCCAGAGTAGAAAACCAAAAGCCGAAGGCAGCGAAGGAGCCCTCTGTGCCGAAAGTTCTGAAAGATTTCAGAGACTTGAAAGTACTGAAAGGCATGAAAGAGGAGAGCGCCACTACACCGGCTAACACCTCCGTCCGTTCCACGGTGCGTCAACGAACATTGTCCTTCGAGCGTACGCTTGACATACGAGGCATGAGGGTAGATGAAGCATTAGAGTGCCTTATTGCGTATATGGACGATGCGCTAATGGTAGGCGCAGGAGAGGTCACTATTCTGCACGGCACAGGTACCGGCGCATTGAAGCAATTGACGCGCGACTATTTAAATGATTTGAATAAACAGCGCCGTAAACGCGGACAGGTATTATTGGATTTCGGAGACGGCGATGTGAATCACGGCGGCGCAGGATTGACAGTAGTGCATTTATAAATAATGTAATCATAATGAGAAAAATTCTTGTAGTATTTGTGACTATCTTTGCGATGTCGATGTATGCCGGTAATCCAGGCTTTGGCGAGCGTCGTTACAGCCTGACGGTGATGGGAGAGTACAGTTACAACACCACCTGGGGGCATCACGGTAATGCGGATATTCAAGCTCTGTTGCCTTTTAATTCGCATTTTGAGATGGAGGCCAAAGTACAATTCTCGTCGGCTAACGTATATACCGGCGCATTGCAAATCCGGCCTAAGTTCGAGGTTCCGGTAGGTGAAATGTTCCTGGAGACGGACATTATGTACAAGGCCGTTGCACGTAACAGACTCGGTGATATTACAGCAGGACTGGGCGTAGGGTATCGAATGGACTATGTTTCCATTACATTAGGTGTTTTCTGCCGCGTATTGGACGACTGGAACCGCTCTTGGTATGATGATGCCAGTTATGTAGTGGAGCCGTTTAACCTCATGTACCGCTTAGAGGTATTCTGCCGCCCGCAGACCAGTCCATGGAACCTTTCTTTCATGTTCAGCAATGTGGACGACTATCAAATGGAGCGTATGTGGCAACCGCTCTTTTCAGTAGGGGCATGGGTAGATGTAGCAGACCATTGGCGACTGAATTTCGGCGCGCAATGCAAGCCTACGGGTATGTTCCATCTGGATGCTACTTTCTACGGAGCTACGTTCCGAACAGGTTTTACGTATAAATTTTGAGAATTATGAAGAAGAGTAACTATATGATTATATGCGCTGTATTGCTCTGCGCATGCGCAAATGATGATTCCACATTGGACATGAAAGGCATGTTCTCTCCGAACGGCCCTACAGTAGAGACGCGTTTTGAGCAGTCAATGGCATACAATGCACTCCGCGGTGAAATGCATTTAAATATGCAGTCGGATGACTATACGATATATATGTGTTCGGATAGCCATATTACGCGCAAGACGCATAAGAACCTGGATTATTTCATGGACCAATACAAAGCTGCGGCTGCACCTAAACTGGCATTGCATTTAGGCGATCTTATCGATGCACAAAAGAATATCCCTTGTGCAGACAGTATAGTTCACTTTGCCGGACAAACAGTCAACGACACGCTATTTATCACACCCGGTAATCATGATATTTATTTCAAGCAGTGGGATATTTACTGTAGTTATTTCAAGAGTTCCGTGTATTGGTTTGACACCCGTAACGGGGATAAAAAACTGGATTTGTTCATCTGTTTGGATAGTGCGGAAGGTGAAATAGGCGTATCTCAGATGAACTGGCTGCGCACATTGTTGCAGCAGAAGTCTCAAGAGGGATATCGGCATATTATTGTCTTCACTCATACGCATTTATGGAAGCTGGACGCCTCTCAGGGACATACGTCTAATATGGCATTGGAGGCTACGTATGAACTGACATCTCTCTTGTCTCAATACGGCGTGGAATACGTGTGGTCAGGCCATCAGCATGCCCGTCAATTGGTACAGTTCAAAAGTGTGACATATATGGTGCTCAATGCCACCAAAGATGCAGAGAAAGGTCAATCGTATGTCCTCGCACATATGGGAGAAACCATTTCGTACGAACATATAGACTATCCAAAAGAATAAATTTTCGATTAGAGCCATGAAAATACAATTTCTCGGTGCCACCCGCGAGGTGACCGGCAGTAAACACCTTATTACCACAGATTCAGGACACACCATCCTTTTGGACTGTGGTATGTATCAAGGCAAAGGTCTGGAGACGGACGCAGACAACCGCGATTTGGGCTTCGACCCCTCCACGCTGGACTGTGTAGTGCTGTCTCATGCGCATATCGACCACTCCGGCCTTATCCCGTATATCGTCAAACTGGGCTTTAAAGGCGATATTTACTGCACTCCTGCGACGCGTGATCTTTGTGCGCTCATGCTGACCGACACAGCCTTTATTCAAGAGCAAGACGTGCGGACGTACAATAAGAAAATTGACAAGCAAAATCCGCATAAAGAGAAAGGCAAGAAATATAAAATAGAACCGCTATACACCCAAAACGATGTGAATAAGGCCATGAAGCATTTCGTGACCTATAGTTATGACCGTCGTTTCCGCTTGTTTGATGATGTTCTTCTCACTTTCACCAATTCAGGTCATATGCTTGGCGGCGCGATTTGCTCCTTAGAGGTATATGAAGCTGATGAGACAGGTCAGAAACGATGGAAGCGATTGACTTACACGGGTGATATAGGGCGTTTGCAAAGCCATATTCTGCCAAGCCCGATGCTCTTCCCGCAATGTGACTATCTCATTTGCGAATCGACATACGGAGACCGTTTGCATGAAGACCGCATTGTGACCGAAGAGCAGTTACTGGGAGTGGTAGAAGATACTTGCGTGTACCGCAAAGGGCAACTGCTTATTCCGTCTTTTTCTGTGGGACGTACACAAGAGATTGTTTATGTGTTGAACCAGCTCTATAACGACGGGCGTTTGCCGCACATCCCGGTCTATGTGGACTCGCCGATGAGCACGAACGCCACACAGATTTTTAGGATGTATCCGGAAGAGTTGAGTGATGAAGTGCGTGATACAATGCAATTTGACCCTGATCCATTTGGTTTTAATACCCTTCGATATATCACGGATATCCGCGAGTCGAAAGCGCTGAACCATAAGGATGAGCCATGCATCATCATCTCCGCCAGTGGCATGTTGGAGGCAGGACGTATCAAGCATCACGTAGCAAATCATATTTCCGACCCTCGTTGCACCATTCTCATCGTTGGTTATTGTGCACCGACAACACTCGGCGCACGTATTCAGGAACCCGGGCTGAAATGGATATCTATTTTCGGTCTGGACCGCCGTATAAAAGCGCAGATAACGAAAATAGAAGGGTTTAGCGGACACGGAGATTACAAGGAAATGATTGATTATTTGACGCGTAGTTTGCAGGAGGATAAAGTGCAACGCGTCTTTGTGGTTCACGGAGAACCTGAAGCCGCAGAGACCTATACAACACATCTTCACGAGGCAGGATTTAAGGAAGTGACGATTCCTACCAAAGGAGAACAAGTGGAATTATAAAAAAAGAGAGCCAAAAGCTCTCTGTCGGGTAGGCGAGATTCGAACTCACGACCTCCTGCTCCCAAAGCAGGCATTCTAACCGGGCTGAACTACTACCCGCTGAAAAACGGCTGCAAAGGTACTGCTTTTTTTTGAACTGACCAAATAAATAAAGGAAAAAATGCGCTATAAGGCTATTTTTATAGATATTGATGACACATTACTCGATTATATTCCGTGTTGTCGAGAGGCTTTCTATAGTGCATTAGGAGCCATCGAACCGTTTCAGTCTAAAGCGCATGACGATGCGGACGAAGAGGAGTTGTTTCGCTTGTTTTTCTCCATTTCTGGTCGCCTTTTTTCGGAAGCCAAGCATGGGCAGCACACCATCGCAGAAGTAATGGAATTATATCCGGTGGAGTTCTGTGAGCGTGCGGGATATATGCCCGGGGCATCAGAGCCTTTCAAACACGCTTTTCGTTCTGCATGGGGGCATACGCATACTTTGGTTCCTGAAGCGGAAGAGACCTTGCGCGCTTTGCGAGATAAAGGGTACCGCCTGTTTGCCGCCAGCAACAGTTTTGGACATCTTCAGCGCTCGCGGTTGCAGCATGCCGGCATTTTGCAGTATTTTGAGGATACATATATCTCCATGGATATCGGCTATGACAAGCCGGATATCCGTTTCTATCAGGAGGCACTGAGGCGTTGCGAATTGCAGCCGCGGGAGGTGCTTATGGTCGGCGATAGTATGACTACGGATATTCTTGGCGCACGGGCTGCAGGACTGGAAGCGGTCTTTTTTGACAGGCGAGCAGAAGGCACTAATGTAGAGGGCGTAAAGAGTATTTCTTCCTTATCCCAACTATTAGCGTTCCTGTAACCACTTCAGCAGCGCTTGCATATTCGGCAGAACGATGTCTGCCCCTTCGTCGCTGAGGTCTGAATCAGGCAACGGACCTGTGTTGACGGCACAGCAGAAGAGACCGGCAGCTTTCGCGGCACGGACACCTAAAGGTGCATTCTCCACCACCATACATTCTTCTCTTTGGAATCCCGATCGATCCAAGGCTTTGAGATAAGGCTCAGGGTCCGGTTTACCGTGCGTGACATCGAACGAGGAGACGATGCCCGTGAAGGCATTGTCGAAGGTACCATTGAGTGCATCAATCAGATTATGTTGGCCGGAACCCGTCACAACCCAGCACTCAATGCCTTGAGAACGAAGGAATTGCAGCACTTTGTCCACATCGGGAATGATACCCGGGAAGCCGCCTGTCATTTCGTTGAAATGTGCTGTTTTGTCCTTGTAGATGGCTTCAATGAGTTCTTTCGTAGCCGGTGTGCCGAAAACGCGCTGATGGTACTCCTCAATCACGCCTGTACTCGTTCTTCCTTCGTTGCGATAACACTCCATCGCGGTGTAGGGCAGCCCGTGTTTGGTCATCGCCCATGCCCATGAATCGGCGTGGTAAGGCATTGAATTATAGAGCACTCCGTCTTGGTCAAAGAATACAGCTTTGATAGACCGTCCTTTGGACTGACAGACCGTTTCATTGACAGGCCGTTTAACTGACAGACCGTCCTTCGGACTGACAGATCTCTCGCCGAAGATAGAACTTCCAATGCGTACCATGTTAGAGCCACACTCGATGGCGATTTGATAATCTTCACTCATGCCCATGGATAAGACCGCTTCGCCGGCCGACCGCTTTGATAGACCGCTCGCGAGGTTCGCAGTAAGATTAAAGCAGCGTCGAATCTCTGCCTCGTCATCGGTATTCGTAGCCATGGTCATAAGGCCAACTATGCGTATACTCTGCAGCTTCTTAGCGGTAAAGTCTAGGATTCGTTCGAGATTCACAGGGGTTAGTCCCGACTTAGTGTTCTCTTTTGCCACGTGTATCTCGAGCAGGACATCTTGAACAATGCCAGCTTTGGCTGCTTCGTCATTGATAGCTTTCAGCAGATGCTCTGAGTCCACGGACTGGATGAGAAACGGACGCAGTTTGATCAGGTCGCGCACTTTATTGGTCTGCAAGTGTCCGATGAAGTGCCATTTGATGTCCGTCGGCAGAGCCGGCACTTTGGCTTTGAGTTCCTGCACTCTGCTCTCTCCGAAATGTCGTTCGCCGGCATTATAGGCCTCTTGGATGGCCTCAACAGGGTGAAATTTGCTCACACAAACAAGGGTCACATACGGAGGTATGTGTTTGCGTATTTGTTTTATTTGTTCTGCGATGCCAGCCATTGGACGTAAGGGGTGATATAACGTTCTTTTTTCTCCTGATAAACGGTGGTCAAATCGACCATGATGCCTGTCTCATAGACATTGGCCAACTCATCATTGACCGCATTGCCGAAAAACTGCAGCTCGTTGGTAATGTTGAGGTATGCAGAGAACATAGGGGGAATAACGGCTCCTTGTTCGCGCACCGCATGTTGTAGGATGTGATAGTTCTCCTGCGGGTCGTCGCCTTTGAAAGGAAGGTCTACCTCTTTCTTTAAAGGAAGAGGGTTGTAGGGTTCAAATAGTCCTTTCTCGCCGCGGTGGTATATGTCCAGGTAATGGTAAATCAACTCTCTCGCGGTGGCATTATAATCGGGATAGATAGTCACTTTGCCGATCATGTACCGCAGTTCCGGATGAATGTGCATGATAGCCCCGATGCCGTCCCAGATGTTATCCAAGGCAAAGAGTGCTTTAACTCCCATCTCGCGTTTCTGGTACACAGGTTGCACAAACGCGCGCCCGAATTCAATCGTCTGCGGTAGGAACTCGCGTATAAAGCGGTCCGAGTAATGAAAGAGGTGCGCGGAGGTGATGAACGGCTGTCCGTCACGTATCTCTGCGTCTTTACCAAGCAGATAGCGGTAGCCGCCGATAATCTGTTGGTGTTCCGGGTCCCAGACAATGAGTTGGTGGTAAGGCTTGGCCATAAGGTCCATCTCATCAATATCCATCTCTTGTCCAGTAGCTCCCCCGCCGTCGCGATAACTGATTTCGCGCAGCCGCGCTATCTCGCGCATTACATTCGGACATTCGTGCGCGGTAATGTCGTAAACGAGGTTGTCCGCTTTGTTAGACGGACGCAACAGATGACCTTCCAACTCACTAATCAGCAAAGAGGTCTCAACAGGAGGTATGATTGGTTTCATAAACAAGTTCTTTCATATATTGCGCCCACTGTTTGGGTGTGCGTGTATTGTCAAAAGTAGTATAAGGGACAGGCGGCAGGACGTGTACTTTGAAGTGTTTGCCGTGTGCACCGTACATCTCGTCCACCAAGTATAACATCTCGATATTCAACTTAATGCCGAGCCATTTTCGCAGCAATGCGAGCATGTAGAAAAACCGGCTGTTTCGTCCCTCAAAATAGATAGGAACGATGTCTCGTTGGTACTCTCGTGCGCGCTGGATAAAATTCTTCTGCCATTCGAGGTCGCACACCTGCCATTTGCCGTTTATACGTTGCAATCGGCTGCAAGCGCCGGCAGGAAAGGTCAGCACATCGGTTTCGCTTCTCCACATCTGTTGCTGCTCCTCTACCTGCTCTCTGCTCAGCCGTCCCACTTTATTCACCGGCGCCCACAAGCCCGCCAGCGGTTCCATATGCATGAGCAAATCATTGACAATGACCTTGATGGGTTTCGGGCGCACCGTATGTATCATCTGCGCGATAATCATTCCGTCCAGCCCGCCTAACGGGTGATTGGAAACAAAGATAACGGGACGGTCGTCAGTAGGGATGTTCTCTATACCTTCAATAGACGCGGAACAACCCAATTCTTCGTCCAGCACCACTCGGATAAAATCATAGTCACGCTCGGTGGTGTGTTTGCGCAGAAACGCATTCATCTGCCGGATATGCGTAATGCGCTCCAAATACCGAATGAGGAAATTCGGTACATGTGTATTCGGCGCTTTGCGTTGGATAACGGCTCGTATGTCAAATTGCAGCGGCATTAATGAATAGCATGCAGGATATCCATCACAGGCGATTTGGCGATGGATAAGATTTCACAATCATACGATTTGAGTGCTTGCCTAAGGGCAAAAAGCGCGTCGTCCAGTGTGTTGGCCTGAACGAGCATAGCTACGTTCTTACGTGTCTCTTTGTCGCCGTCGATAGTAATCATTTCTACGCGTGCTTTGTACCAGAACTCGCCCCCTTCGTTCGGGAAAACTTCAAAATACTGGCTGCGTTTGCAACTCTGTACTTCGCAGTCACCGAAGATGAAAGGTTTGATTTCGGCCATCAAGCAGTTTTCTGCGTCTGCAAAACTAACAGCGCCGTCCACTAAGTAAATCTCTTTTACTTTACCCGGGTTGTCTTCACCTGTTTGGCGCTCATAACTGACTTTAATCTCGTGAAATATCATAATGCTAAAATATTAAATCGGCTACCTGAGTGGCGTCCAGTTTGTCTTGCGGCATGGGACGCAGTGTGCCGGACCATAGTAAAACCGGCGCGGTGGGGTTTTCATCGACGATGTAATCAATGATATGTTTCTCGTCCTGCATGAGTTGCCATCCGGGCTGAAGTGTAAAGACTACGTCTCCCGTATGTCGCTTGCAAAGACTTCTTCCCAACGTTGTGTGCAGCATGGCTTCGTGTCCGGGCATGGCTATCTGCACGCCCTCAAAATCCATCAGGAAATTAGCCACCTGGCGTTGCATCGTCTCCAGGCTCAACCGTTTCTGCTCAATGAGTGTGCGGTTGAGATATATCGACTGTCCGTAACCGCCGTCCACCCATCGTTCGTGTCCGTAGAGGGCCATGAGATAAGTGCCTGTCAGAGCGGCCGCGCGGTCCACATTGAATGTTTGTACGGGCATATGCAAGTCATTCAGTATCTGCGGGTTTGTGCCTTTGACAGGCCGACCCACCACCAATAACTGGTAGTTGTCGCGGCCGATACGTTTGCTGAGTTGTTCCATCAGATAACCCAAGTCTTGGTTCAACCGCAGGTATATATCTTCGTGCTCGGCCGATGCTATGCGGTCAGACGATGCTTTGGGGCTAAGGCTGTTGAGTTGCAACATCAGTAAGTCCGGTGTAGCGTCAGTTCCCATTTTCTGGTCCTGCTGGATAGCCAGAGCCAGTTCTATAACCAGTGTGTTGGTTTCAGGGGCATAGGGTAGTATTTGGCTGACCTCGTATGTGAAACCTTTCTTACGTTCCAGGGCCGTAGGATGGGTGTAAGTAGGAATATCCATTCTGGGTGTCCACTGCCTTGCGGCGAGGGTGGCGATGCGTCCGTTCTTGTTCTGCTCAAAAGCTGCGGATGGCAGGCCTTCGGTATAAGCCGCGGTAGCCACCCATTGTAGTTGCTCTGTGTCTAACCAGCAACAGGCGTTGGCCGTATGACCCGCCAGTAGAACCGTTGTCTCCGGTTGAATACCAATCGCGTATATCTTCGCCTCAGGGTACATCAGGCGCATTTTATCTGTCATAGTTTGCGCCAATAATGCTTTTGGCGAGAGATGCAGTTTGGTGCCTATGCCACGTATGGAGGCATCGTCTAACATCGCATGGATATTTCTGTCACGCCTTAAGAAGTACGAATCCATGGTATAACCATGTTTGTCAGGCGTCACACCGGTGACCAGCGTGGCGGTGGTCTCATTACCTCCGTACACCGGTTGGGGGAACGTGATAGTTGTCTGAAAAGCTTCCTCGCTGAGTGTACGCAGACCGCCTTGCTGCCAATAAGGACGCAGCAACGAAAGGTTCTCTGTAGTCAGTCCATCGACTACCGCCACTACCGTCAAGCGCGGGGTTGCGATAAGATGGGAACTCAAAAGGCTGATAATCAGCGTAATATATAGATAAGTCTTGCGCATAAATGTGTCAAAGGAATAATAAACAGTCTCCACCCAAAACCTACCAAAGGATGGCAGGAAAAGAATGTAAGAAATGTTACAATCAATAGTAATACAAGGTAGGGAATACCTGCGGCAAGCTCCACCCACCAACTCCATTTTCCGCGAATCCGGTCTATTATACTCATTGCTAACACAGCCAGGAAATACAGTACCAGACCGAGTTCCCAAGTGGCATACCACGGCGTGTGGATAACCTTGAAGGGACCAATGTCACTATATTTTATCAAGCGGATGCCGTCCAAAGAGTGAGCATACTGAATATAATACATTAGTTCTTCAGGGAGGAAAAGCCGCTGTCCGTTTGTCATCGGCCGGTCGGCTTTGGGACCGAACAACAAGTTGATTCCTGCATTTGCCCATGTGTGTTGTCCTGTATAGTGACTAATAAAATTACGGTATGTCTGACAGGTATAGCCGTCATAATCCGAGACGATAGAATCTCCTAATACATTTATTATAAGTTGGTATGGGCGTGTGGCACAATTGTCGAAAACGAAATTATACAAGTATTTCCTATTTTGGGGCTGGTAATTTATTACCAAGGCTTTCCATATAGCGTTGGATTGCCCGGCATTGAGATTCAGCACCTGTTCATATACCGGTCGCCCTGTCTCCTCATATTCGCGGATGAACCACCAGAAAGGTACAGCGCCCAGTTCATACCAAGTCTCACCGCGTACAAATTTCCAATAGAAATGATCGGTATTGAAATCAAAGATGCCGTAGTTAAATACTATATCTATGTCCTGCTGCGGGTCGCATACGCGCAGTGCAGTGTGCCCGTAACGCGCGTATAAAGGAGTGCCAGGCGTACAAGTGATTAATGAGATACGCGCCTCGTCGCTCAACTCCTGTGCCTGTGTTGGAACCGTCAGGGCCAGGAAGAGTACTGCTATGTATATCCATCCTTTACGCCACATAGAAATAAATACCATAAGGGATAAACGTACATGCGATGCCCAACAGCCATCCTGCGCACACTTGTGTGGAAGTGTGTGCGTTGAGGTATAGGCGTGTGAACATCAAAATGAGGCTTAGCCCCAACCATAGACACCATGTGCCCCAGGCAGGGAAAGCTCCGATGCCTAAGCAGTAACTGAACAGCCCCCCGATCAGTCCGCCAAGTCCCGTTAGATGCGCACTGATTTTCCAAACGCGGTTGATAAGTGCCACAATAGCGATGGCTATTGTTGCGCCAATAGCTATGAAATCCAAATAAAGGGGTGCACCCAATATACTGACAATCAGATAACACCAGAAAGCAAACCCCAATGCGGTGTACAGATAAGGCATCGTCCGCTCACCGGCATTCTCTATCTGCATGTCTTTGACGACCCCTCGGCGGATGAGAATCCATATGGCGGTCATGGGAAGGAGGCAGGTCAGCACGAACGTCCCTCCGACGGCCACGCTTATCCAAACGGGCATAAGAGGGGAGACCTGTGTATGATAAGCATAGCAGAAAAGGGCAATGCCGTAGGTCGGGATAAAGAGCGGATAGAGTAGGATACTCAGCCCTTTGGCGATTATGTCAAGCCATCTGTTCATAGAATAGTCTTGCGCAAACGTGCAACAGGAATACCGAGTAAGTCGCGATATTTGGCGACGGTGCGGCGGGCGATGGGATAACCTTCTTCTTTCAGCAGATTGACTAATTGCTCGTCCGTCAGCGGATTGCGTTTGTCTTCCTTATCCACCACTTCCTGCAGTATTTTCTTTATCTCACGTGTGGATATCTCGTCGCCTTCGGCATTGATCATGGCCTCGGAGAAGAAATATTTCAGCGGGTAGATGCCAAACCGCGTTTCCACATACTTGCTGTTGCTTACGCGCGAGATAGTGGACACATCATAACCTGTTCGGTCGGCTATGTCCTGTAAAATCATGGGTTTGAGACTTGTCTCTTCGCCGTCGAGGAAGAAGTCGTACTGAAATTTCAGGATGGCAGTCATCGTCTTCATCAGCGTCTCGTTGCGCTGTTTGATAGCGTCGATGAACATACGCGCGGCGTCCAGTTTTTGCCGAATGAACTGCGTGGCTTGTTTGTTCTCTTCCGTCTTGGGCAGCGCGCTGTAGGTGTCTAACATCTCGCTGTAATCGCGGCTGACATGCAACTCGGGGATATCTCCGGTATTCAGAATCACAAATAGTTCATCGTCGCGTTCTTCAATCGTGAAATCCGGTATGATTGTCTCGCGTTGCGTCTCATAGACGGAGCCGGTGAAGGCATTCGCCGGTTTCTGGTTGAGATGTACGATTTCTTGCACAGCCGCTTGGAACGCCTCTTCGGTGCAACCCAGACGCTGGATAATCTTATCGAAATGATGTTTGGAGAAGGCCTCAAAATAGTCGTTAAGGATTACTTTGGCCAGCTCGATATGTTCGGACGGGTTCTCTTCTGCTTTCACCTCTAATTGTCTTAGCAAGCATTCCTGCAGGTTGGAGCTGGCAATGCCGGGCGGGTCAAACTGCTTGATTTGACGGACGATGTCTTCCATCTCTTCATCGGAGACGGTCAATTGTTCTTGGAACATGATGTCATCCACCAACTGCTCCGTCGTGCGCCGCAGATAGCCGTCGTCGTCAATGTTACCCAACACCCATTTGGCGATGTGGCGTTGGGGTTTGGTCATCTTCGTCAGATAAATCTGCGATTTGAGTTCTTCTATCAGACTACTACCGCCGATGATGGGTACCTCTCTGCGGTCCTCGTCCGGCGCACTGTAGGCTTGGTGCAGCATATAACTCGGCGTCTCATCGTCGGAGATGTACTGCTCGTAATTGAAATCTTCGTTCTGCAAAGGGTCACGTTGACGGCCTTCGTCATAGGCGTCTTCCGGCATATAACTCTCATCAAAATCATCGCCCTCTAATCCTCTCATCCCCTCATCTTCTAACCTTTCATCACGTCCTTCCTCCAGCGCAGGGTTCTCCTGCAACTCTTCGTTGATGCGTTGGTTCAACTCAATAGAAGGCAGTTCAAGCATGCGGATGACTTGAATCTGTTGCGGCGATAACTTCGTCGTTTGTGTGAGCGTCTGTTGAAGGCCTACTTTCTGCATATCAATGACAAATTACAAATCACAAATTACAAATTACATTACTTGTAATGTACTCTAACTGTTCCTCATCCAGTTCCGTATGCATAGGCAGCGAGAGAACGCAGGATGCCAAGCGTTCTGCCACCGGAAAATCTCCGTCTTTATATCTCGGGTCGCGATAAGCTTTCTGCTGATGGAGCGGCACGGGATAATAGATCATCGCCGGTATCCCTTTTTCTGCCAACGCTTCGCGCAGTCGGTCACGGTCAGCACCTATCACGCGCAGCGTGTACTGGTGGAAAACATGGGTGGAGTGGGCTTGTCTGCCCGGGATGAGCAATTTCTCATTGCCCGCGAAAGCCTTGTCGTAATACGTTGCAGCGCGTTGACGGGCAGCGATATATTCATCCAAATGTGGCAGCTTGGCATCCAGAATAGCGGCTTGAATACTATCCAGGCGGCTGTTCACACCCACTTCGTCATGGTGATAGCGCACACGACAACCGTGATTGGCGATCGCTTGCATGTGGTCCGCCAGTTCATCGTCGTTGGTGAAAATAGCACCCCCGTCGCCGTAACAACCAAGGTTCTTTGAGGGGAAGAAAGAAGTGCAACCGATGTGTCCTATCGTACCTGCCTGCTTGGTCTCGCCATTGGCAAAAGTGTATTGTGCGCCAATGGCCTGACAGGCATCCTCTACCACGTATAAATGGTGTTCCTCCGCGATGTGCATCAACTCTTCCATATCAGCGCATTGCCCGAACAGATGAACCGGCACAATGGCTTTGGTGCGCGGAGTGATGGCACGGCGCACAGCTTCCACATCGATGTTCATCGTCTCCCAATCAACGTCCACCACAACGGGTGTCAATCCTAACAATGCCACCACTTCTGCGGTGGCGATGAAAGTGAACGTAGGGGTGATCACTTCGTCCCCGGGACGGAGTCCCAGACCCATCAGAGCTATCTGCAGAGCGTCTGTGCCGTTACCGACAGGAATGACATGCTTGGCGGCTGTGTAGTGCTCCAAGTGTTCCGCAAAAGTCTTCACTTTGGGTCCTTTGATAAACGCCGCACTGTCGATGACCTCTTGAATACCGGCGTCTATGTCCTGCTTGATACGCATGTATTGCGTTTGCAGGTCAACCATTTGAATTTTTCTCATTGTTCTAATAAGAATTCCACCACGGCCGGGTAGGCCCAAGCGGCGGTAATATACGGATTGGAGTAACGTAACTCTATATCCAGTTTATCTTTGCGTTCCGGTGAGTATATACACAGGGCTTGTATATCGCTTTGCTGTACTTGCGCAAAATGCGCCATGCCCACGCGCACACTCACCTCTATCTCTTTCGGGAACAGACGAATGTGGTAGCCTTCCGGCACACCCGTCACGCGTAGCGGTAACGTGAATTTCTTTTCCGTGAACCGCTCGGTGATCACACGCAGAGTCAGACTGTCTGTCTCCGCGCGCATGCGCGCAGGGATGTCCAGCGCAACGCGCGTCACTACCGTGTCGCTGATATCTTTCAGTTCAACAGGTTGCGTATAGAGCGTGTCCAACTGTTCCAACGCTTTGTCCTGACCATAGACGCGAAGGCGGTTCTGGCTCAGCGTCGGCTTGCCTACCATCTGATATTCTGCCGCCACACGGAGTTCACTCCTAAGCACTACCGGAACGGTCTTCTCCTGCTCCGTGAAATAAGGGCATGTTATTTCTTCCGGCGTGATGGCTATCAGACGGCTGGTCCCTTGCAGAATATCACTTATACTGCGCCGCAAGGCGTCGGACGGAACATGGATGGTACCCTTGTCCCCGTGAATATAATTATGCAGGTCAATGGTCAGATGAAGCGGGTCACTGTGATAGCTGTTCAGCCGTGCGCCGGCGTCGCGGACCTCGATTAGAACGGTGTCCGGCAATCCGTTGTCACCCAGAGCGATAGAGCCGGGTTTGCCTGTATATTGAATCAGAACAGGCACACGCGTATTACGCACGGAATGCATGGCATGGCCGTACCACACCACCGCGGCAAGCACCACGAAGAGCAGGAACGTCAGCACGTCCCGCCATTCAATCTGTTTCAACCACTTGCCCATTAATTATTTTTTCTCCTCTTTCGGAGCGGCTTGGGCGTCTGCTGCGTCTGCGTAAACGCTCTCTTTGCTCACTTTGATGGTCACATCTTTAGCGATAGTGATGATGAAGGCATTGTCCTGTATCTCTTTGATCTCGCCGTAGATACCGCCGGCGGTCACTACTTTGTCGCCTTTCTTCATGGACTCGCGTTGTTTCTGTATCTCTTTCTGTCGCTTGGTCTGCGGACGGATCATGAAGAAATAGAATACAACAAAAATGAGGATCATCATTACCCAGAAGGACCATGAGTTACCTTGTTGTGCTGCGCCCTCGGCAGACTGTAAGAAAATTAAGTTTAGCATAATTCGTATAATTTAAAAAGTTTGTCTTCTGCTTTCATATCGTGTAAAATCTCATTGAGGATGCCGTTGATGAAGAGGTGGCTTTTGTCGCCGGAATAGGTCTTCGCCAGTTCGATATACTCATTGAGAGAGATAGTCAGGGCGATCTCCGGGAAGGTTATTATCTCTGCGAGCGCAGCCTCAATCAGTACGCGGTCCATGTCCGCAATGCGGTCAGCGTCCCAACCTTTGAGATGACTGTTGATCAACTGCTCAAAGTGCGCATGTTCCTTGATGGCGGTGTCTATCAGCCGCAAGGCAAATTGCAGTTCATCCTCACTGTCGAACATCTCCAGCAATGGTGTCTCGGGCGTGCTGTCCTCGTTGAACCGCTTGATAGTCTTGATGACGTAACTGATAACGATGTCCACGTCAGTCGTCCAATAACTCTTGTCCAGCGCCACCTCCATCTCATCCAGGGCATCGACCAGCACTTCGTTATTGAGCAACAGTCGCTGATAAATCTGCCGCCATAGACGCTTGTCGTCCTCGTACGTGCACTCCGGCGCCTCCATGTAAGCGCGGTAGAAATCGCTCTCCACGAGCCGCCGATAAGTGTCGCTCACTGCCGCCATTCCCGTGTCCCAACTCAGTTTCTGTTCCTGAATGCGTGTACGCAGCGCGCGGTTGTCAAAGAGCTGCTGAGCCAGACGATTGGATACAAAACGTCTGTTGGGCGTCCACGTCGAATGCGTGGCGCGCGCGCGAGTTATCTGTTCCTCCAACTGTTGCTGCGCATAAGCAGTCAGCTCATTGGCGAAATCAAAGAGCAGAAAATATAAATCATAGGTGTCTGCGAAACTCTTCTGCAACTCTTTGCGAGCCGTCAGGGGCGTCTTGCCCTCATCCTTGTAATAGGCAAACAGCGTTTGGATAACGCGTGTCCTCACCATTGTTCTATTTATCATATTTATTTATGCGTATATGGGCGCACGCAAGGCACACCTCGTAAAAAACGCTGCAAATTTACAAAAATATTTTGATATGTGCAAAAAAAAGTGTACCTTTGCCGCGATTTCTTTCAAAATTGATGAAAAGATGGAGAACAAGAACTTAGAAGAGCGCCGCGAACAGGAGATTGTATACAGCCGTTCTGTCAAGGCGGGAAAGCGTATTTATTACTTGGATGTACGCAAAGCGCGTAACGGAGATTTGTATCTCTGTATTACGGAGAGTAAACGCCGTCAGGCGGAGGGAGAAGAAGTGCCTTCGTTCGAGAAGCACAAATTGTTTTTGTACAAAGAGGATTTTGCGCGCTTCTCAGAGGGATTGCAAGACGTTATCGGCTATGTGCAGCAACAGTTAGGTGATATCGAAGAGCGTCCGGAATGGAATCCCGAACCGGAGAAAGAAGAGGCGTCTGCTGAGGAAGGCGAAGAGTCTAAGAAAAAAGGACTCTTAGGATTTCTTCGGAAATAAGTGCTTTGGATTGAAGGGGTAGGGCGGTAGTAGTACCGTCACTTTGGAGGATAGTAACGACGTTGGTATCCGTGCCAAACCCTGCGCCCTTATCGCGCAGTGAATTCAGGACTATGGCGTCCATATGTTTGCGTTCCATTTTATGGAGCGCATTCTTTTTTTCGTTTTGTGTCTCAAGGGCAAAACCGATCAGTCGTTGCCCGGCGTGCTTGTTCTCGCCCAATGTTTTAGCGATGTCCGGCGTCTCTTTGAGTAGCAGACTCCAGCCCGCCTCCTGACTCTTGACTCCTGCCTCTTTTTTGATTTTCTCTGTGGCCTGTTCCGTTGGTTGGAAATCTGCCACGGCGGCACAGAGGATAGCTGCGTCCATCTGCGGCCAGTGAGCGGTGCAAACGTCGTACATCGCTTGCGCAGAGAGGGCGTCCACGCGGGTGATACGTCCGAAGGGGTTGAGGAGAGTAGGCGTCACGGCGCCGCATACAAGTGTCACTTCTGCGCCGCGCCGCGCGCATGAATGCGCCAAGGCAAAACCCATCTTACCGGTGGAGTAGTTACTGATAAACCGCACAGGGTCTATCTTCTCCTGCGTACCTCCGGCCGTGATCAGTATGCGCTGACCGGCGAGGGTCTTGGGTGTCAGAGCATCCTCTAAGGCTTCTTGTAGGATATCAATCTCCGGCATACGTCCTTTGCCTTCCGTACCGCATGCCAGGGGACCTACGGCAGGTTCAATGACGGACACTTGTTCCCATCCGCGGATGGTCTCGATGGCTTGCTGAACGGCGGGGTTCTCCCACATCTTATCGTTCATCGCCGGCGCGATAACGATGGGCTTGCGTGCCACGCACGAACAGATAGTGGTCGTCAGCGCGTCGTCCGCAATGCCCGCGGCCATCTTGCCCAGCACATTGGCGGTCGTGGGGGCTACAATCATCGCGTCGCACCATTCCGGCAGCGAGATATGCTCGGTGGCATGCTCGTTGATGGAGGCGAACACATCCGAATAAACCCTGCTGCCGGAAACGGTCTGCAGGGTCAGTTCGGTCACGAAATGCAGGGCGTTACGCGTCGTGGCCACCCGCACTTCCGCGCCCGCTTTGACGAGGGAACGGATCAGTTCGGGTATTTTGTACGCCGCTATTCCGCCGCTTATCCCGACGACTATGTGTTTGCCATTCAGGGCCATCCTCTAACCTTTAACCCTTATTTGAGCGCTTCGTCGCGGTTGCCCGAACGGTAAACGAGTTCGCCGTCGATGAACTCCTGCGTGGCCATCAGCGATGGTTTGGGCAGACGCTCGTACTGGCGACTGATCTCGATTTGCTCTTTGTTCTCAAAGGTCTCGTCCAGGTTGTCCTGAGGAATAGAGAAATCCTGCAATTTGGCGTCAAGCTCTTTCTTGATGCCGGCGCTGATTTGGTTAGCGCGTTTAGCGATGATAGCTACGGTCTCATAGACGTTGCCTACAGGCTCCGTCAGTTGGTTGATGTCACGGGTCACCGTGTTCTTCGGTGCTTTTGAATTTTTGTAATCCATGTCGTGCTGACTATCCTCGTACGTGTACCAAAACTTAGTTTTAGTAGTAAGTACTCGGATGCCCTCGCTCTTCACTCGGACTATCGTTATACTAACAGTCCTCGTTAGGGTAGGGCACTCCCAGCCAGCCAGGAGGTTTTAATTATTAATTACTCTTTGATTATCTTCTTTATCTGTGTCAGCATTCGGTCCGCCTCTTTGCGGTGCTTGGAGGAGGGGTACTCGGTGATGAAGTTATAGTACTCATCCTGCGTGTCTCGTGCGCGTTCCTGTTTGCGGTCCTCAAACGAGTTGACCATCTGCTGATATTTGGATTGCAGGATGAGCCAGTTGAACTCCTCCTGATAATTATTGCTTGGGTAGTTGCGCAGCGCGTTCTTGCATACGATTTCGCAACTCAGGTAGTTATTACCCAGATACGAACCGAGGTTATAATATAGCTGCGCACTCTTCAACTCTTTGAGTGCCAGTTTGTCGTATAACTCGCTCATCTCCTGATAGGCCTGTTCGGCATAAGGGCTCTCGGGGTACAGCTCTACGAACTGCTGGAAGGCTTCTATCGCTTTCTTGGTGATGGCCTGGTCGAGACGTGGGTCCGGCGATTCCAGGTACTGGCAATGCCCTACTTGGAAATAGGCCTCCGTTGCATATTTGCCTTTGGGGTAATTGCGGATATACGCCTGATAATAATCGGTGGCGGACTCATACGCTTTCTGACCCATGTACGAGCGGGCGAGGTAAGCAAGAATATCCTCCGAGCGCTCCGAGCCCTTATAATAAGTGCTTACGTCGTCCAGCAAGGTCTGCGACTTCACATACTGCTTGTCGTTGAAGTAGTTCAGCGCCGCCTGGTATTTCTCCTCTGGGTCGCGTGATTTCAGCAAACGCTGATACTCGCCGCAACTCGGGAGAATGACTGCCAGCAACAGGATAATATATAGTGCTTTTTTCTGCATTTATTGAGCCAATAAGCCACATTACACCAAATTAGGGCGCAAAGGTACTGTTTTTTTTTCATATATGCAAATAAATCTTCACTTTTTAGTGAAAAGTGCAAAAAAAAGCACCCCGAAGGGTGCGTTTTTAGTGCTAAGTGTTGCATCTGCGATGCGGCTGCGCGCCAGTTCTAAGTTCTAATTGTTACGCGGTAGACCGCGTGGTTACAGCAGAGCTGCAGCAATCCGCAGAGCGGAAACAATCGTGTCGCTTTTTAATATTTCCAGTTGGGGGAAGTGAGGACGGCGAGGGAGTCGGCTTGCGCGACGATGAGGTAACAGGCGGCGTCCCCGGCTCTGTCCATCATCCGCAGCGCCTCATCGGCTCCGACAACCATACAGGCGGTAGCGAGCGCGTCTGCGCGCATACACGATGAGCTGACGACCGTGGCGCTGAGCAGAGAGTGCTGCACGGGATAACCCGTACGAGGGTCGATCGTATGACTACGCCGCTCGCCGTTGACATAATAGAAATTGCGGTAGTTACCGCTGGTGGCCATGCAAATATCGGACGTGGCGATAATACGCTGCATGTCATCTTCCGCCCCTTCGTTATCCAGTTTGGGTTTGGTGATGCCTACGTGCCACGGTTCGCCGTTGGCGTTCAGCCCCTGACATACCACTTCGCCGCCTATCTCTACGAGGAGATTGGTACAACCCTGGCGTCTAAGGACCTCCGCCACCATGTCACATGCTTGCCCTTTCGCCACCGCACCGGCGTCGATTTGGACACGCGGGTCTGCTTTTACCACGCGGTGCTCGAAAAGCGTCACTTTCTCAAAACCCACGAACTCGCGTAGGGAGTCAATTTGACATTTGACATTTGACATTTGACATTTGTCATTTGTCCCGAAACCCCAGAAGTTAACGAGCGGTGCGACGGTGATATCGAACGCTCCGTTGGAGAGCGCATAGACGCGCTCCGCCTCGCTCCACATGGCTTCGAAAGCGGCGTCGGTCGTCGTGTCCCGGTTGGCATTGACCGCCGAGAGAACGGAGTGGGGGTTGAACATACTCAGGCTGTTGTCGAAAGCCTGTAAGGCGGCTTGAATGCTATCCTCCAGGTCTGCCGTTGCTTCGTAACGGATGTTATAATACGTGCCGAAGATTTTCCCTTGGTTATGGAAATAGGCGGTCCGGGGTTCTCTGTCCCATCCCCATATGAGCAGGGCTGCCAAGCCTACGCCCAGCAGCGCGCTGATCATACGATATCTGTTGCTATGCAGCATCGGGTTAGAAGTTAGAAGTTAGAGGTTAGAACCAGAAGCCGAGGCCGATACAACCGTTCAGACGCTGCTGATACAACTTCAGATCACCCGCTTCATTGATGAAGACATTCTCTTTGGTCAGGCCGTGCGTATTCAGCGTACCGAGACCGTAGAGCTCCATCGAGAAATGGTCGTTGAACTCCCAGGTCTTGCCGAAACGCAACTGGATATTATTGACCGCAAAACCGCCCTCATAATCGGTGTAGAGACTTGCCCAAGGGGTCATACCTACTGCCACGCCGAGGGTCATGTCAAACGGCAGTGCTTGGTCATAACCCACCTCAAAATAGGAGGAGTAAGCCCGTTTGGCTACCTCACCGGTCGGTGTATCCTCATAACGAGCGTCGGCGCCGGCGATCATCGTATTCCAGTTGAAATAGAGACCGATACCATCCACGATGTCACCCAGGTTAAATCCTGCAGAAACCTCCGTTTGGCTACCTCCTGCATCTTCCAGTCCGGCCCAGAAAGGAGTGCCACCCCAGTAATAATAATGGGTAGCGCCTACCCAGAAACCGAAAACAGAGAAGGTTGCGGTGAGGTCCAACTCCGGAACGAAATAGGTGTTACCATTAACCTCTGGATGCAAAGGATCCTGATAATTGAAACGGAACTTCCAGTCGGACGCACCGAGCGAAGCCCATGCGCCTACACGGAACGTGATTTTCTCATCCAGCGCATCGAAACCGATGGTTGCGGTGGGTTGGAAACTAAGACCGCCGTTATACTGGCCACGCCAGATATATGCACTAACGATCTCTGCGCCGGCATCGTAACCGAACTCAATGTCATTTGCCTGAACAGACAGTACTGCCGCCATCATCGCGGCTACCAAAGTGAAGATCTTTTTCATAATTGTTTGTTATATTTAGGGGTTAGTTGTTTGATGTTCGTTTATTTGAGATACACGCCGAAGGCGAGGTTGACATTCACGGACTGCCGAAAGGGGGAAAACGGTCTCCAAGGCAGGGAGGATTTATCTGCCGCCAGGGCGGAAGGATTGATACTCAATTCGCCCTGAAGCATCATTCCGCAATGCTCGCTGACCATCCAGTCTTTTCGTACGCGCACATCGATATTCTGCACCGCAAAATCGCGTTCATACCAGGTGTAGCAACTCCGCCATGGTGTAATGCCGACCGCGCCGTAGAGACTGATATCATGCGGGAAAGTGTGGGTGTAACTGATCTCCGCATAACTGGAGTACGCCCTCACGGTGTCTCCCGCCGCATTGATATATCCGTCGGAAGCCGCTACGCGCGTCGCCCAGAGGATTGACAGCGGCAATTTGGAACTGACGGTATAGCGAAAGTCTATCTCCAATCGGTTGCCCTTATCCGGATAATTATGAAAATCAAAGAAACCGCAGTTGAAATTATGGATATAGAGCACATAGACGTTCAGTCCCCACCGCGCGAAGCCGAGAGAAAGGTCCACCTCCGGCTCGAACGTGCGGAAGGACCAATCCAGCGTACCTATATTCCACCACATATCCAGATACAGTCCACCGTATCCGACATTCGCAGAAGGCTGTATATTGAACGCACCGCAGTACAGTCCTCGCCAGAGATAATTGGCGTTCACCACGGCTTTGGCGCCGTAGGTAAAGCCGACGGGTTGCTTATACTCGTCGAAATAGTACGCGGCGTTCTTCTCTTGTGCCCGCGCGCCCGCAGAAAAGAAAAAAGGTAATACTCCGACGAAAAACGTCAGAGCCATTACCCTTCTCTTAAAATGTAAACGTTTGTTAGTCAATGCTCAGTTATCAAAGCGCATTCTGGACTTCCCACGCTTTGCGCAGCGCAACCTCCAGAATACGGGTATTGCTGAATACGACAATACCGCCATCAGGGCCCGGCTCGATATGATAATCCGCGTTACCCTCTCCGTTAAAATAAGCTCTTACCTCTTCTCCCGAAATACCTAACTCTTCTGCGATAGCATCCATACTACCGTGAGGAAGACTGTCTTTTACTGCACGAAGGCGGTTAAATGTTGTACGCACCATAATTGTAAAAAATTTGTAGAATTATTATTAGTGATTTATTAATTATCAATTGACGGTGCAAAGTTACAACAAAAATTGCATATATGCAAATAAAAATTGAATTATGTGTGTTTTTTTTTGTCTATGTCAGAAAAAAGCAGTATATTTGCAGTCGATTTTATGAACAGGTCCACTATCTGTGCCATATCCACCCCTCCCGGCGTAGGCGGAATAGCCGTCATACGCGTCAGCGGAGAGCAAGCTATCGCGACGGTCGATAGTTTGTTTGTCGGTCGCGGTTCGCTGTGCGCCATGCCAGGCAATACCATCCGTCACGGTCAGATAGTGCGTGGCGGCGAGGTGCTGGACGAGGTGATGTGCTCGGTTTTCCGGGCGCCACACTCATTCACGGGCGAGGACACGGTAGAGATAGCTTGTCACGGCAGTCTGTATATCCAGCGGGAGTTGGTACAATGGTTGGTGGATACGGGTTGTTCGGTGGCCCGGCCGGGGGAGTTCACGCAGCGTGCGTTCCTGAACGGGAAGATGGACCTCGCGCAGTCAGAGGCCGTGGCAGACCTCATCGCGTCGCAGAGCAAAGCGGAGAAAGACCTGGCGTTCAGTCAGTTACGAGGCGCGGTGTCCGAGGAACTCAAGAACCTGAGAGAGCGATTGCTTCATTTCACTTCGCTCATCGAGTTGGAGTTGGATTTTGCGGACCATGAGGAACTGGAGTTCGCCGACCGGTCGGAGTTGAAAGATTTAGCCGATGAAATCGAACGAAAACTGCATTCATTGATGAGCTCTTTCCGTACGGGTAATGCCATCCGAAACGGTATTCCTGTGGCTATCATCGGCGCGCCGAACGTAGGCAAATCAACCCTCCTCAACGGTTTGTTGGGCGACGACCGCGCCATAGTGAGCGACATACAAGGTACGACGCGCGACACCATCGAAGAGACGGTGGTCATTGACGATATTCTCTTCCGTCTCATCGACACCGCCGGACTTCGAGAGACGAAGGACAAAATAGAGAATTTGGGCATCGAGCGCACGCTCCGCGCGGCAGAGAAAGCACAGATCGTTATAGAAATGAGCGCACCGGAGGTGCTTGATAATGATGCGACTGCGTCGCCTAATGAGCGCACACAGAGTTTGCTCAATGCTGCCAAAGGAACTATTATAAAGGTGCTCAATAAATGCGACCTCGTCGATGGTGCCTCCTTACAGGGAGAAACCAACGGAAGTAGGCTATGTATCTCCGCTAAAAACGGCGAGATAGAGCCGCTGAAAAAAGAGCTGGTTCGCGTGGCCAAAGAGCAATTACAGAGTACGTCGGCGGTGATGCTCTCCAATGCCCGGCATTACGAGGCCGTCTGTCGTGCGCACGAGGCCATAGAACGCGTACAAGAGGGACTGCAACAAGGCTTGTCCGGTGAACTCCTTTCGCTGGACTTGCAGGACTGTTTGTCGGCGCTCGGCGAGGTAACAGGACAAATAACAAACGCCGAGGTGCTGAGTAATATATTCAGTAAGTTTTGTATAGGTAAATAAATCTCAAATATAAAATCTCAAATATAAAATCTATGATTTTATCCATGACCGGTTATGGCAAAGCCGAAAGCCAATTACGGGGTCGCAAGCTGATTTGCGAAATCCGTTCTCTGAACTCCAAGGCGATGGACCTGTCCGTCCGTCTGTTGCCTGTTCTGCGTGCGCATGAACTGGATCTGCGTGCGATGGTCAGTCAACGCATCGAGCGGGGGAAAGTGGACTTATCCATGACGAATGATGAAATGAGTGCGACCAAGTCGCTCAGTGATATAAGTCCCATTAACTGGTCAGCGGCGCGAGAGTACGCCCGTCAGTACGGAGAGCAATTCGGTGAACCCGTTCCTGCCGAAGTAATGGCATCCATACTTCGTTTTCCGGATGTACTCAAAGTGCAAGAGGATACGACAGACCTGACGGAAGAAGAATGGCAGAGTGTGCAAGCCTTAGTGAACGACGCCTTGAAAGCATTCGATGATTTTCGTCGCCAGGAAGGTGTGGCGCTGCGGGCTATGTTTACGGAAAAACTCGATGGCATCGAGGATTTATTGGCGCAAATAGAGCCGTTTGAGAAAGGACGCGTGGCTAAAATCAAAGAGCGCTTGGAGGCTAATCTCGCCCAACTGAGCGCGGAGACCCAAGCACAGACAGACCGTAACCGACTGGAACAAGAGATGATCTATTATCTCGAGAAACTGGATATCACCGAAGAGAAAGTGCGGCTGACTAACCATATACGCTATTTCCGCGAAGTGATGGAAGGAGACGAAAGTCAAAAGTCGAAAGTCGAAAGCAATGGAGTGGGCAAGAAACTGGGCTTCATCGCCCAAGAGATGGGACGCGAGATCAACACGCTGGGCTCCAAATCCAACCAATCCGAAATGCAGATTATCGTGGTGAAAATGAAGGATATATTAGAGCAAATCAAAGAGCAGATTTTTAACGTACTATGATTTATATTTTCTGTGCCCCAAGCGGGAGTGGCAAATCGACGATGGTGAAGCATCTACTGACGATGCATCCGGATTTATTTGAGTTGTCCGTTTCTTGTACTACGCGTCCCCCTCGCGGCTCGGAAGTGCACGGCAAGGAGTATTATTTCATCTCCGTAGAGGAATTCCAAAAACGGATAGAAAACGACGATTTCATCGAGTATGAACAGGTCTATGACGGTCTCTATTACGGTACACTCAAGGAGGAGATAGACCGCATTGAGGCAGCAGGAAGGCAAGTCCTTTTTGACGTGGATGTGAAAGGCGGAATTAACCTCAAGAAAATCCTGGGTGACAAAGCCGTTTCTATCTTCATCTGTCCGCCTTCCATCCCGGAGTTGCGTCGTCGGCTTGAGAGACGCGGCGACACCAGTCCGGAGATGATTGAGAAACGCTTGGCCAAAGCCGAAGAGGAGTTGTCGTACAAACCTTATTTTGACCGCGTAGTGGTGAACGACGACCTGATGCATGCTTTTGAACAATTAGACGCAATCATCAGTGAATTTGAATGCTGACTTCTGATGGCTAAAATCGGTATATACGGCGGTAGTTTCAATCCTGTGCATTTCGGGCACGTAGGCTTGGCGAAATGGGTGATTGAGCATACGGATTTGGACGAGCTGTGGTTTTTG
>Ga0310691_10000514_pt1 | contig 71431 bp, 66 predicted proteins | sample 176DNAGHGlowgp2_FD_203887 | JGI IMG/M metagenome (GOLD analysis project Ga0310691, IMG submission 203887) | Sheep rumen microbial communities from Palmerston North, Manawatu-Wanganui, New Zealand - 1766 DNA GHGlow gp2 (v2) (version 2) | ecosystem: Host-associated > Mammals > Digestive system >...
TAAAAGGGAAAGTCTTGCCCAAAGGTTCTGTGATAGTAACATGTATAGGCTCAGATATGGGTAAAGTCAGCATTGCTTCTGAAGAGTGTATCACTAATCAACAAATGAATTCTATCATTGTAAACCGTAGAGAATATTCTGATTATCTCTTTTACGTCTTGTCATTCATTTCAAAAGAATTAAGGGCTATGGCTTTGGAAAGTTCTACAATGCCACTTCTTAACAAAAGTGACTTTGAAAGAATTGGAGTAATATTCCCTCCTAATGACTTATTAGTAAAATTCTCTCAATTGCTAAACACGTGTAATGAAACAACAATATTAAAGCAGAAAGAAAACATAAAACTAACCGAATTACAGTCTTTGCTTTTGGCGAAGATGGGGCAATAAATATCGAAAATAATGAATGTACTATACATTTTGGGAAATGGCTTTGACAAGGCTCAAGGGATGAAAACAAGCTATCCTGAATTTTACCAGTATCTAATGGAAAATACAGATAATGCAAGTCCTTTGCTTCAACAACTCAAAAAGGACATAAATGCAGATAAGTTGTTGTGGTCTGATATGGAAGAAGCATTTGGACAATTTACTTCAAAAGTTAGAACTGCAACAGATTTAGAAGACTTGTATTTTGAGTTAAGTGATAACTTGCAGAACTATTTAAAAACAGAGGAAAACGCATTTAATCCGTCCGAAAAATTGAGGAGCAAGTTCGTCGGTGATTTTATTCGCCCTTCAAGATATATGGGGGAAACTGACAAAGTTGAATACAATACTTTTGTAAAAAAAATAGGAGCAGGACATGATATTAGTGTTATGACTCTTAATTATACTGACACATTGGAGAAGCTACTATCTTTAGGTTCTGCCACAGATAGAAGCATAGATAGTAATAACTATTTTCGACAAGTCATTCATGTTCACGGTCGTTTAAACGATTCTATAATTATAGGAGTTGATAATGAAGAACAAATTGCAAATAAGCATTTTCGCGAAAATGAAGATGTAACAGACTTCCTCATAAAAATAAAATCTAATGTCGCAATGAAATATACCCGGCATAGAACCTGCGAAAGTCTTATCTCTAATGCTCATTTAATTATCTTATATGGTGTGTCTCTTGGAAATACTGATGCGCGCTGGTGGAAACTAATTGGAGAACAATTCAGGAAACGGAATAACTTATGTGTTGTCCAGTATTTGTATAGACCGAATGAAATTCTGCCTACAAGAAAACAATTGCTGGGTCGAATAGAAAGGAAACAACAGCAATGTATAATGAAAACATTTGGTATTAAGAGTGAAGAGTGGCCAGAAGATGCGGCAGGTAGGCTGTTCTTTATAACCAATTCAAATGCCTTTAAAATATAAAATGAATATGAATACAACAGTTGTCATCATTATGATTATTTGTGCAACAGTGATTGCACTCGTTGCCATTATTTGTGACCATTTGTTTGAGAGAAAATCAAGTGAAACATCTGAAAACTTGATGTCTAAGAAGATTGTAAAAATTCATAGAAACTATATTGCAGGTTTCTTAGGGTTCGCAGTTATTATGCTTTTGACAGCCCAATATGGAGGACCAGACAATGCCATATTTGAATATTTATCGTTTGGTTCTACAATTACATCCTTGGTTCTTTCTATTCTTGCCATATTTGTTACTGTTCAGTCAAGTTCAGACATGTATAAACAGTTTTCCAAGATGGAAGATGTTACAAGATCTATAACTTCTACATCTGAGCAAATTAAGGGCACTTTAGGTAATTTAAAAGACACAGAAGTCAATCTTCAAAAAACCTCGGATAATATTTCGATGCAAATAGACAGTATTATAGACAAAATAGATGAACGTGTAAAAACACGAATCAAAGAAACCGAGGTCAATATATCAAAACATTTAGAAGAATCATTAAATAATATTTCTCAAACAGAAAGGCAGCAGATTCCGTCAAATAATGAAAATACCGAAAATGTAAAAAGATATTTTGTTAATATGACGTCAGCAAATGGATTGCTGGCCTTGTACGCCTGTGCATTGTCTGCAGAGAAAAATAAATCGTTTGAGTTGACCGCTTTATTTCAAGGAAATGAAGCATATACCTTTGGCTTCCTTATTGCTTCTATCTCAATTGCCATAGTACAATTTACAAATGATGCAACAAATAATCAAATAACATGCCAGAGTTCTCTCTTTTCAAGTTCTGAGTTGTATGAAGCCATCAAAGATAGATTAAAACAACAACAATTAGGGGTGGATTATTTCGAAAGAACAAACAATATAAATAATTATTTTGGCATCGAACCATTGAGAATGACAATCGAGTAAGAAAATGGATAAATTAGGCAAGATGATAAGAATTACCGATTTAAGGTCGGTATGGCCTCATGAGGCAAATGACTTCACGAGGTGGTTAGCGCAAGAGGATAATCTTACGCTGCTTGGAGATGCGATAGATATTGAGTTGGAACTATCTTGTAAATAAGAAAGAGAACAATATAGAGAAATATAGAAGTATCGTAAGTATGAAAGAAAGCAATATTGTACCCATACAAGACGAAATAGTCCTCTACCAGTCGGAAGATGGTAATGTGAAAGTAGATGTACTGTTTCAAGACGAAACGGTATGGCTGACGCAAGAGCAGATGGCTTTGTTGTTTGGAAAAGCAAGGTCAACGATAAACGAGCATATACAGAATATTTACCAAGAGGGAGAGTTACAAGAAAGTAATAGTATGAGAAAATTCGGAAATTCCGAATTTTCTATGAAACCCACAAATTATTATAACCTCGATGTTATTATCTCTGTAGGCTATCGGGTAAAGTCACGCCAAGGTACGATGTTCCGTATTTGGGCCACACAGCGTCTGCGGGATTACATCATTCGAGGATATGCACTGAATGAGGAGCGATTCAAGAATGGAAACTCCATGAATTATTTCCGTGAACTGATAGAGAAAATCAGGGAGATAAGATTGGAAGAGAAGGTCTTTTATCAGCAAATCAAGGATATTTATAAGACCAGCATTGACTATGATCCTTCGGACGAAATCACTATCCAGTTCTTTAAGGAGGTGCAGAACAAACTGCTATGGGCTGTCAGTGAGAAGACAGCCGCAGAATTAGTTTATTATCGGGCAAATGCCTCGCTCCCACTGATGGGGCTGACTTCAACAAGTACTTTAGAGAAAGTGAGGAAACAAGATATTCTCGTTGGAAAGAATTATCTTAACAAAGATGAGCTACAAGCTCTGAAGCTGATAGTCGAGCAATACCTCGCTTATGCAGAAGCACAAGCACTGGCGCATCGTCCGATGTATATGAAAGACTGGAAAGAACGTCTGGATGTTATTCTTAAACTTAATGAACGCAATGTGCTGGAGGGACCAGGGAAAATTTCTCATGAACTGGCAAAGCAGAAAGCAGAAGCAGAGTATTTGAAATATAAGGAAATTGAAAAGGAACAAATTCATTTGGAAAGTATCAAGGAATTAGATAAGGACATCAAGCAACTGAAAGGAAAGTAATATGTCACACTTTAACGAACATACGCTGGAGATGGCCATCATGGAACTGTTCGAACAGCAAGGATATAGCTATCAGAACGGTGAGACGATACACAAAGAGTTGTCAGATGTGTTGCTGCGTGATGACTTGCGGATGTATCTGATGGACAGATATGCCGAGGAAGGTATTACGCCCTTGGAGGTGGAGCGAGTCATAGCGAAGTTGACGGCAGACAATGGTGCTCCGCTCTATGAGCAGAATGCACAGACGTATCGGCTGATGACGGAGGGATTTGCCATCAAACGTGAGGATGCCTCACTGCCAGACTTGTTCGTGGAAGTGATAGACTTTAAGGATGTTGACCGAAATATTTTTAAGATTGTCAACCAACTGGAGATAAAGGGGCTGGAACGTCGCATCCCTGACGGCATCGTCTATGTGAACGGTCTGCCTGTAGTGGTGCTGGAGTTCAAGAGTGCCGTGAAGGAAGACACCACCATCATGAATGCCTACACGCAGTTGACGGTGCGCTATCGAAGGGATATACCAGAGTTGTTCCGCTATAATGCTTTTGTGGTCATCAGCGATGGTGTGAATAATAACTATGGTACACTGTTCACGCCTTATGAGTTCTTCTATGCCTGGCGCAAAGTGGAGCGGACAGATAAAGCAAATGACGGCATAGACTCCCTGCACACCATGATGGAAGGACTATTCAGACAGGAGAGCCTGCCTTTTGATGAAAAGTTAGCATTGAACCTACTGAATTTGAAGCAAGATGGAATGATTGTCACAGAATTTGAGTATCTTTGCAGCATGAATTTCAAAATTGTGTAAAATGACGTAATAGTTTAACAAGACATATCATCAGAAGAAGTGTTTTACTTCTTGCATGTGACATTCGGAAAATCGCCAGTTAGAAGAAAAAGCCACAAAAGCAAGTTAGTGAAATGCTTGTACCTTACAGGTGCAGGCTTTCCTTATTTGTGTAGCTTAGGTGTTGGGCGATACCTCCGAATGTGCAAATACAGGATTGTTTGCACCTTTTTTGTGTGTCGTAAAAACAGAAATACAAATGAGAAAGACAGGTTCAATACTTTTAGCAATAGCTGCATTAAGTCTATTAGGTGCTTTGTTTTCTGCTGGACGGGATGCTGATACTGCTGGTGGCAGATTTATGGGTGCGCTCATATTGGGCTGTATAGGCTTTCTGCTCCTATATTTTGGAAACAAGACAGAGGGCATCCAACATGAGAAGGATTATCGTACTACAAGTCAAAATCAATCTGCCACACAAATACAGGAACAATCAGCACAAACCAATGATAGTCAGATGAAGTTCCGCAACAAAATGTCTGCAAGAGAATTAGTTGTCAGTGAAAACGCTGCACTTAAATTTGTAGAAAACCCTAATACTGGGAAAATATTTTTCACTTGCGGAAGTAAAAAGGGGTATGTAAGCCCTGCTGCTGTAGAAAAGATGGAAACAGGTTCAATTGATGATTTCTATTATGCTGAGGTGAGCATTGGTAGCAGTGATTATGTACCCTGTCTTATGCTGGTCAATAAATCAACAGAAAAGGTTGTGCGCTCTTTTGATGTAAAGACAGCTGACAATGATGATTTACCATTTTAATGACTGAAGTATGAGTACATTTGAATTTACAGCCACATGGATATGGCTTATTGTTATTGGAATGCCTTTTATTTGTCTTTCATTCTATTTCATCGCAGGACTTATTAAGAATGAAATTGACAAGGGAGAGAAAGAAAGCACAGGAATAGTAGGATGGATTATCGCCATACTCGTCGCTTGTGCCATCTTCTATGCTCTGTTCTTCGCAGGTGACGATTTTAACCACTTTAGGCATACTTGAAAGATGAATGCATTAGACTACATATTAGCAAATTATCAACAAGAGAAGTACCAAAACAACCTTGCTGAAAGGGCTGTCTTGAGAGCTTTAGTGCATACGCTCAACAAGGAAGAACTGCTCATACTTCAAAAGACGTTGAAGCATGGTTTTTCCAAATGGAGTGTTGGAAAGAAACTATGCGAGGAGGCGTCAAGGGTAATGGACAAAATAGAGCCACATCGAAATGAGAGCATATCTGTATTGTTGAGAGCATTTACTGATAAAAGGAGTGGTAAGGTTGCTGATGCAAGAACTGAATTGAGGGACAGGTTTAGCAAGCAATCGCTTCTGACACAACGAAAGATACTGAAAGCGATGCTCAATGCTTCAAAACAAGATAGGATTTGGGCATATAATCGGTTAAACTATAGTTGGGATGTTTTTTTCTTTGAAGACGTGAAAACCTTGTGGGAGCAGTACCATGAAAAAGAATGTGGTATCGTGATTATAAAGTACTTTCCTATGGAATATGTATATGATAACTTGTCCGCATTAGATACACATGGCAACTACACAAATCTTTGCATTAAGTTAATACATCATCCAACGTTCCAGATTGACAAAGGGCGGCTGAAAGAAGATTTTGTATTCTATGCTTATCCCGAAGTGGAATATCTCTACATCTTAGCGAAATCAAAAAGTAAAATAGAAGAAGGGGAAGCCACACACACATTATTTAATCAGATGGCAGTATTTATCAATACACATGACGCTCCACCCAAATATCTGTTCAACAGGTCATATAATTTTGAACGTCAGATAGAAGAAAGAAATGTTTCCACCAAGCATTTCGATTTTGTAACTGGCATCCTCTGGTGCATGGGAGAACTCGGATTGGTTGATGAACTGATTGCTTTTGAAGAATGGGACAACATGGTTAGGATAAAGTTCTTGGGAAGTGAGGAATTACAATATATGGGAAATATCTATTCTTCTGAAGAAAAGGAGTTGTGGCACCTCTTTATTCAAACTATTACAGAATGTTTGCCGACAGAATATCAGCAGTTGGTTCAAACGAAGTATCCCTCAACCTCAAAGCCAACAAAGGAGGAATTGCTTAACAACAACCCTGCTCTTAACTCTCTTGTGGAGAAACTTGGGTTGGACATCATATAAGCCTATTCGTGATTCTTATTCACACTCTTCAAGACCCTTAATCATTCACGAAAGATGTATGCACTTCTTGAGTTTTATTTAGGGAAAGTGCATACAGGAGATTTGAACAATCGAAAAACTAATCAAAACAAAGTAATAAAATGGAAAAGGCAAAGTAAAACAATGACGTAGAGTAAGCAACTGATTATCTCTGCAAAAGACAAAAGTTGGTCAGATGTTGGTCTCTGACTACCAAACGAGTTCATTAACTGACTGACAAACAAGGAAATGTGGAAGTGCTAATCAGAGCCTCATAATCTGGAGGTCCCTGGTTCAAGCCCAGGCTGGTCCACACTAAAAATCAAGCACTTGCGATAAATCGCAGGTGCTTTTTTGTTTCCATACATTCTTTCAATGCATATAGAAGCATTACCTCTGCATGCAGAGGCAGCCCTTCTGCAGATAGAAGCATTACTTCTGCAGCTAAAAGCATTACTTCTATCTCTAAAAGCATTGCTTTTACCTTTTCGTCAGAAAAAAGCCTACTTTTTACTTTTTATTTTTTACTTTCACGAAAAACTCCAAGTTTTTCGTGAGCCAACCTCCCTAAATCCCTCTCTTCCCACATGAATACTGGGCTGAGCATAGGGAGGTAGGGGTGCTTATACCTCCCTTAGACCTCCCTTTAACCTCCCTAACACCTCCCTTCAATTAGAAATGAAGTCCCCATCTAAGGGTTTCTGTCCCCCGCAAACGGGGGTAATCGGACGCACCTTGGTGCTACGCTTGCCAGAGCAAGAACCGAAGGGGGTTATAAGACTATTGAATTTAGGGGGGCTCCGAGGGAGGTCTAAGGGACCTCTTAGGGATATCTGGAAAGTCAACCTCCCTATCGTCAAGGCGCATAAACACTGGTCCTAACACCCAATTAGGGAGGTTAGGAGGTTGGATATGGATAGAAAGCTACCCAGAGTTCATCTGATAAAATTCATCCCTTGCCAAGGCTCACGCTCAAGACAGTCAGAATTGCCGTTGGCATGAAAATACTTTCATTTCTTCTTTGTTTCTTATTATAAACTTCTTTGTAAAGTTAGGTATTTTTCTTGAAGATTCAAAATCTTTTCATTACCTTTGCAAAGGAGTTACTACACTGAAAACAAACATAACACTATAACATTATGAAGAGAATCACTATCATCATCTGCGCTTTAACTGCAATATGCATGACAATATGCGCACAGCAGAAACAAAAAGAGTACAAGAAAACGAAAACTTTAGTGGCATACTTCTCGGCAACTGGTGTTACCAAAGCTGCTGCTGAGAAGCTGAAGAGCTAAAGAAAGCCTACCCCAGCCTGAAATGGAAAGATGGCAAAAGGCTTATCGGCATTTCGAAAAAGGAATTACAATCTTGGATAAAAGGAATGTAAACGACTAAAAAGTAAATTCAAGAAAATATGACAAGCATCGAACTTGATATGATACAATCGGCTGGCGTGGGCGCCTTGGCTCTCTTCGTCGGCATGATCCTTACGCGTAAGGTGTCTTTCTTGCAGAAGTTCTGTGTGCCTTCGCCTGTGAGTGGCGGCATCATCTTCTCGCTGCTCACCCTGCTGCTGTATAGTGTTTTTCATATCGAGGTGTCGTTTGACGGCACACTGAAAGACTTCTTCATGCTGGCATTCTTCACCAGTGTGGGATTTCAGAGTGACCTGAAGGTGATAGGTCAGGGAGGCAAACTGCTGGTTATCATGTTAGGACTGTTAGTGGTGATCATCTCCATGCAGAATCTGATGCCGATGGGCATTACCCGCGTGATGGGTGTTGACCCGCTGATAGGTATGGCGGCAGGAAGCATATCAATGACTGGCGGGCATGGTACGTCTGGCGGTTTTGCAGGTGTTCTTAAGGCTATGGGACTGGAAGGCGCCGACACCATAGGCATGGCAGCAGCCACCTTCGGACTTATTGCAGGCTCTATGCTTGGTGGTCCGTTGGCTGAGCGGATAATCCGTGCAAAACTCACCCATGAACAGATGCAACCACACGATGAGGAGATAGACCCTGCCATGGCTGGTATAGAGAGCGACGAGGCATCGCCCACGGGTCGTGCCAAGCGTCTCAGCACCAACGAACAGGAGTTCCAACAGTATGCTAAAGCGATGTACTGCATCATTCTCGTAATGGGTGGCGGCACAGTGTTGAGTTGGATGCTTACCCAAACAGGCATCACCTTCCCCACCTATTTCGGTGCACTGATATTAGCTGCCATCACCCGCAACACGATGGGAATGGTGACACTGAACAGAAATGGCAAACAGGTAAAGGCTGACAAACTGCTCGATATGGAGCGCATCATTAGTGTGGGCAACATCTGTCTGTCTCTGTTCCTTGGCATGGCTATGATTTCATTGAAACTGTGGGAACTGCAGAGCCTTGCCCTGCCGCTGATAGTGATACTGGTGGCTCAGGTAGTTATGATAGCCCTCTTTGCCTACTTTGCCGCCTTTCCGCTCTTGGGGCGCGACTACGATTCAGCAGTACTGTGTGCAGGCATCTGCGGTTTCGCCCTTGGTGCCACGCCTAACGCTATGGCTAACATGAGTGCTGTATGCTACAAATACCACTACACCGTCAAGCCCTTCCTCATAATACCAATCATCGGCGCCATGTTTGCCGATATCATCAACACTGGCATCATCACCCTCTTCCTAAATATGCTGTAACATGCTTCGTAACTCAAGACTCTACATACTGCTGAGCATGATTTTCTTATCTGTCTCTATGCTGGCGCAAGACAGTCTGCCCATCGTCGAGATTAAGGCTGACAGAACCATCATCTATCCGCAACGCATGGAACTGACGGGCGAAGAGACGCTGATGGATGTGCTGCAGATGGTGCCCGACCTCATGATAGCAGGTTACCAGGATGTGATATCCACTTACAACCTGCGCATAGACAATGCCCCGATAAACGGCGACAACCGACTCATCCTCAGCCAGATGAAGGCAAAGGACATAGACAAGATACAGGTGTGTGACAACACTGGTGTGGCAAAGGGCACCATAGGCACGAACAATGTGCTCGACATAAACATGAAGATGCCCGACGGGGTGAAAGGCTTTGTAGAGGGACAGGGCGACTTTGGCAATCAGGCAGAGGGCTATGCCACTGCCAATATGCTGTATGGCAGCAGGGGCACCGATGTCTATGCCAATGCCACCTACAGCTATCAGGAGGGAAAGAAAGACTATGTCACACTCCACATGACCAACCGCTTTGACGAACGCAACAAGCTGCTTACCTACTTCACCCAGCAGTTCATAGAGTTGCCCTACAACATGACACGCAAGGTGATGGGCAGGGCACGCTATTTCCACACCTTCAACGATATGGGCACCGAACTGCTCATCCTGGGCGGCTATCAGTATTCGAGCGACCCATACGTATCAAACAAACTGCCTATGTATGTGGTGGAACTGAACACACCGCTGTTCACCAAGCGCCTGTCGATGATGCTGGGCACCGAGGGCGACTACCTCATAAGCAACCAGAAAGACAGAGACTGGGGATGGCATATCTTCAACCATGACATTTACCTGCAGTTCACCTACACCCTGCCCCACTGGCGCTTCACGGCTGGTAACCGCACCATGTTTTACGGCTACAAACTGAGAGGCAACAACGAGAGCCACCGATATTCTGACACACGCAACAACACCAATGCGTGCGTTATATTCGTGCCCAACAACCGCCACCAGTGGCAGCTGGGCTACTACCGCAAATACTACAACCCTGCCTACGAGGCACTCTTCCTCGACCTTATCACGCTGACCTATGACGACTGGCTGTTCATCGAGGGGCAGCTTGAAGAGTGGGACATCAACCAGTTTAAACTCGCCTACACATACAGCAAGCCGAAGTTGACCATACAGACGGAGGCAAGCCACTACATGATAGAGGGCGATGATAACCTTACCGAGGTATCTGGTTCCGTATATTGGAAGCACCGCTGGCTCACCCTCACAGGGGGCACAAACTTAGCTTTTGCAAAAGATATGGCATACGCCATTGTGCGCCTTTCACCCACCGCACGTCTTCCTCACCAGTGGCAGATAGGCATGCAGATGGTTTATCACACCAAGAAGTCGCCACAGCGCATCATCTATGGCACTCCCGTGTATGGCTGTCTGTCGGTCAGCAAGCAGTTTGACGAGCATTGGTTCCTGAGCCTTGACTGGCACGACATGGTCGATGCCCTCAGCAGCGAAGCCATCACCAACCGCCATGCAGGCAACATCAAGTTGCAATACAGGTTTTAGATTGTTTCTTAAAAAACACTTAGTGTTTTAGGGTCATAATCTTTGTAGGGCAGGCAAGTGCACATTTGCCACACTTCAAGCAGTCGGGATGCAGGTAGCCTACCTCTTCGCCACGACTGTCGTAGGGTGTCAGTTGCATAGGACAGACACGGGCGCACTGCTTACACTTCATCTGACAGGCACTCGACACATGAATACTGGTGAATGCCTTGGGCAGAGGCGCTTTCTTGGGAGCCACCCAACTGGAAATGGTACCCATAGGACAGAACGAGCACCAGGTGCGTGGGGCATAGATAAAGTTCAGCGTTACGCCCACAATGGTTGTGAGAACGATGATGGTCCAGAACACACGACCTATATCGCTCCACATAGCCAATCCGCCCTCATTCCAGCGCGCCTGACTCAACTGTATGCCGAACATGGTGAAGATGAAGAATACCATGAACAGGCGGAAACCGAAGGTGCGCACAAATCTGGGAATCTCACGATGGGGTGAATATTTAGACAGCAGACGGTCATACATATTGCCGCGAGGACACACATGTCCGCACCACCAACGTCCCTTCCATATACTTGTCATTACCGGACCTATCATGCACACTATGGCAATAAGACCTATAACAGGGAAGAACCAGCCAAGGACTATGTAGGTAAGTATAATCCAGTAGAGCGGTGTGCCAGGACTATCAAAATGTCTGTGAAAGCGTTTTTGTGCCATTATCTTACAAATTATCATTTTCCGTTTGCAAAGGTACAAAAAATAGTTTATAATTTCTTCGCTATCGCTCAGGCGAACATAGTTCGGAGTCCAGTTTACGGTTTTTTAAAAATTATTCACTCTTCGTTCTTCATTCTTTATTTATTTTTGTACTTTTGCAGGGAGTAGAAACAAAAGCATAATCATGATTACAACTACAAAATGGCTTAACTATGAACTATGAACTATACATTACAGCCTTCCTCTTGTCAGTCAATGTAATAGCTTTCTTCATGTATGGCATTGACAAGTGGAAAGCCAAGAAAGATAAATGGCGCACCTCAGAGGCAACACTGTTGTGGTTAGCCGTAATAGGTGGTAGCATCGGCGCATGGTTAGGCATGAAAGGGTGGCATCATAAGACCATGCACAAGAAGTTCAGGTACGGTTTGCCACTCATTATCATAGTGCAGATAGCGTTGATAATCTTTGCCTACGAATACATCATGATAAATCAGTAATAACACAATAAGGGCTGCCCTGAAATAGGACAGCCTTTAATGTCGGGATGACCAGATAGGTACGGCCTGTAAATTTAGGGATTCTATGTATTCAAATCACTTCATTTTAGAGATTTTATCACATAATCAGTCCGAGCAAAGTCCGAATCTATATTTCTACCGCCTCTATAATCCATTCACATTATTATACTTAACGCATAAAATTTTACCGCTTTTTAACGATGTTGATACATTGTTATAATGATGTATCTATCACTTGTCGTCAAATCTTCTACGCCACTGGTCTATCTCTGAATCTTTGGCTGCTATGATACGCTCTTTGTCTGCTATGATAGAATCCTTGAGACTAATTATCTCATGAAGATGCTCCACCGTAGCAGTCAAATCGTTCGACACAGCACTATTGATAATGTTATGATTACCTATTTCATGATGGCTCTGCAACAATTCGCCAGGCTCGAAATCCACGAAAAACTCTATTGATTTCCCTGTTTCTCTCATCAGTCCCGTAAGCGTGCTGAGAGTCACATTGTGCCCATCACTTAAAAGAGGAATAAGATTATAATCCTTATTACTTTCATTCTTTCGTGCCCTCCTATACTTACACATGGATTTAGCCAGTTCCGTATAGCGACCACGTTCTTGATTCAATAGCGCCTTCAGGCGCGAACCTACATACCTCATTCTGCTAATTATTGTTAAAACATCAATAAAACGATACTTTATGCCTCATTTTATTTTGGTAATTCTGTAATTATCACTAAATTTGTCACAAATTTACAAATTATTTTATAAAAAACAAAATTAAAACGAGAGAAAATGGACAGCAAGGTAATTAGTGACTATTATGACAGACTCCCATTCGGACAGAAGGATGAGTTCGCAAGAGAGATTGCAGAAGCAATAGAAAAGAGTACCTCCAGCGTAAGGCTGAAGATAAGAAAAGGAAACTGGAGCAGGATAGAAATGCAGGAAATTGACCGTGTTATAAAAAACAGAGGAGAGTGCCTATGAAAAGGATTGAATTCTATGTCGCACTTGATGGAGTAGTTGTAGCCACTTGTGACCGAGAGCCAGCAAAAGAGTACAAAGAATCTGACAGAGAGATTACAATGTTACTTCTACTTGCTATAGGCAGGCAATACCCTGCAGCCTTAGAAGCACTGCAGACATATTACCAAAAATACAAGCGTAACAAACAACATTACGAGTATCTCTGCGTGCATCGTTTTATACGATGCAATTTAGGCAAAGCTGACCAGTTATCATGGGATATTGAAGGCGGCGTTTTGCATCTTGAAGATACTACATGCCCTTTGAAATGGGGTAATGAGTGTCCTCTGATGGGTGTTGTCTGCAAGCCCTTACCCTTCGGACTTACCAAACGTGAAATGGAGGTTGCCAAACTCTCGAGTTCTGGTATTACTTACAAGGAAATGTCTGTAAGGTTAGGGCTTGCGCACAACACCATTAAGAATATCCTTCAGAGAATTAAGAAAAAGCTACATCTTACGAGTTCTAAGGATATAGCTAAACTTATCGTGGCGACAGTATTAACTCAATAAATCAAATCAGCACCGTCGGTCCAGTGGTATCAAGACTGCGCCCACTAAAGCTGTAAGGTCTGCAAGTAACCAAGCTTGGAAAATTGACAGCGGGTGCTGATTTTTCAATGAACAAAATATGAACGAAGAACAAAGAGAAATTTTAGAAGAAATAGTAAGTGACCTTGGAGCCTTACGAGACAGGCTTGAAGAACTCAATAATAATGTTGACGATAGTGGACTCAACTCAGCTTTTTGCCTTTTAGATGCCTCTGTGGGGGATTTAGAGACAATAGCAGGTATGTAAAACATTAAAAAGAAATGTAAAAATATGGAGGAAAACCTTTCGGGCGAGCATATAGTTACCAAGGCTATGGTACGCAAGAGTATATATATGGACACCAGCAAAAAATACAAACGTAACGGTAAGATATATCGGCACAACTGTTACAGAGCAGATGTGCGAATATTGAGTCCTGATGGAGGATGCCGAATACGCGCCAGATTCAAAGATTACAATTCTGCAAAGCGATGGTTGGAAGGTCATTAGAAATTAAAAAAAATGGAGAAAATAATGTTTAACCCACTAAAACCAAATTAAAATGAAATCACCAAACGAACAACATCTCATTGCACAGGAACTGGTAAAAATGGTTGAAGACTACAACGGACACTACAAAGAGCCTATATGTTACCAATATGAGAGCGATTACAAAATTGTCATACCCTGTGGCCTTGGCTTTATCGGTGGTGCTTTCACGACTGAAATAGCATTACTCTGTTCGAACCATGGTATAGATTTCTACATCAGTGACATATTCCCCATAGACTACCTAAAAGAAGATAGATGCACACTTTTCATCATCTTTCATTAACAATACTAACCTGCCCAGCTGGATAACTCCAGAGGGGCATAAAACCAAAATAACAAAAAAAAGCAAATTCTAAACATCTATAAATGCTAACAACATGAAACTCAGAGCAAGAAGAATAGAAAATCGGGAGCACGAGCTTATAATGAAGAGCCTGGAGTGTGCTTCTCGCACGGCTAATGCCCAAGGACTTTCAGCATTGGGCAAGGAATTTATACACCTTCGTCACAAAATCGATGGCAACGAACTGATTTTGTGCGAATATCATAAATGACCAGGCACATAGAATATACTCCAGTGCCTATATTTTGAAGTTTCTGAATTGTTAAATAACTTTGCAGCTGTTTAAGGTAGAATATATATGAGCCGAATTAAAGAACATGTAATAGACAAGCTGATTAGCCTGAATATTCAGGACGTAGTATCAGACTACGTCGATTTGAAAAAAACTGGAGTTAACTACAAAGGTCTGTGTCCATTCCACGAGGACAAGACACCCAGTTTCGTCGTGTCACCAGCCAAGAATATCTGCCACTGTTTCGCGTGCGGAGAAGGTGGCAATCCCATCAGCTTCGTAATGAAGATAGAATGCTGCGACTTCTCAACCGCATGCAAGAAACTTGGAAACAAGTATCACATACCGATAGAAGAAGATGAGCAAAAAGCTCCTACCAAGGAAGAGGAAGAACTTCAAAGAAAGAAAGAAGCTGCCTTCATTATATACGACAAGGTGCAAGCCCACTTCGTAAAGATGCTGCATAGCGATACACCCGAGGCTAAAGCCGCCTATGACTATGCAGTGAAGCGATGGGGAGCTGAGTCGGTTGAAGAAAGAGGACTGGGATATGCACCGAAGGACTGGCAGGACATTATTATCTTTGCCAAGAAAGAAGGTCTTAGCATCGAAGTGATGAAGGAACTGCGGCTTATCAGCACCTCGGAGAAAGGCAGAGACTACGGATTCTACAACGATAGGCTCATGATACCTATCCGTGACAAATACGGACGCATCATCAGCTACACCGCCAGAACCATGGATGAACACAAGGAACACACATCCAAATACATGAACGGTGCAGAATCTTTCTTCTACAACAAGGGGAATACCCTCTTCGGACTCGACACGGCTCAGAAAGAAGGTGCCAGGCAGGAACTCTTCTATGTCGTTGAAGGTGCTCCTGATGTCATGAAGATGCAGAGCATTGGAGTAACCAATGCCATTGCACCATTAGGAACTGCCCTGACGCAGGAGCAGCTGCAACTGCTGAAGAGGTATCACTGCAAGTTGTGCTTCATTCCAGATGCCGATGCTCCAGGCATTGAAGCCGTCAAGAAAAACGGACGCATAGCGATGGAGGCTGGATTCAGAGTATGCGTGAAGGAAATACCGCCCAAGAAGGACGAAGACGGCAATGAGAGCAAACAGGATGCTGACTCCTACTTCCAGAGGAAGACGCAAGTGGAGGAACTGAAGGAACAAGACTTCGTTATATGGCTGGCCAGCAAGATATACAACGTCGAGCAGACGGACACGGCGAAAAGTGATTCAGTCCGCATGATATGCTCCACCCTCATACTGGAACAGGACGAATTCACCCGTAACGGCCTGCTCGATGCGCTTGCAGGAAAATACGGACACCGCAACCTATGGAAAAACGCAGTCAATGATGCCAAGCGCATACGCAACGAAGAGAAAGCACGCAAGAGCTCGCAACGCTCAGGCATTGACCTGCGAAAATACGGTTTCTTTGAGGAAAGGAACTGTTACTGGAGTAATGAAGACAACGGAGAGAAACAGTGGTCTAACTTCAAGATGAAGCCTCTCTTCCACATCATGGGCGTGGATGACAGCAAACGACTCTACGAAATCACAAACATCGACGGAGTAAAACGCACACTCGAACTTAATGCCGAGGAACTGGTGTCCCTGCCTAAGTTCATGATGAAGGTCGAGAGCGCAGGAAATTTCCTCTGGCTTGCCAACATAGAAGAGCTGAAGAAACTGAAGAGATATCTATTCGATATAACGGGAACTGCCATACGGATACGTCAGTATGGCTGGCAGAAGCGAGGCTTCTGGGCTTTCGGCAATGGATGTATATTTGATAATGAATGGTTCCCTGCAGACCACATGGGAATAGTACATCTGCACGATGCAGACAAAAGGCTGGATAACTACTATCTGCAGGGTGCAAGCGACCTGTATGCTGAAGATACCAGCTACTTCACTTTCGAGAGACAATTTATAATGCCTGAAGGACACAGCAGTATAGGACTTCCTGAATTCTGCACAAAGATGGTAGAAGTTTTCGGCGATAACGCAAAGATATCCATCTGTTACCTGCTCGCTACCATCTTCAGAGACATCATCACGAGCTACACCACCAACTTCCCCCTGCTTAACCTTTTCGGACCCAAAGGCTCCGGTAAGTCAGAATTAGGAATAACCCTCATGCGTTTCTTCACCATCGGAGACCGTCCCATCAACCTTAGAAACACCACTGCACCTGGTCTTAGCCAGGCACTCGCAACTTCTGCTAACGGCATGGTGCACCTCGACGAGTATAAGAACACGCTCGACATGAGAATTATCGAAATCATCAAAGGTGCGTATGACGGAGTGGGACGCAGCCGCCTCGATATGGACAGAGGCAAGCAGATAGAGAAGACGCCTGTTGACTGTGGCGTTATAGTAAGTGGCCAGGAGATGCCTACACTCGATATCGCCATGTTCTCGCGTATGATTTATCTGACACACGACACCACAGTACATGACCGCGAAGCCAAAGACAAGTTCAACAACCTTGCAGACATCCGCAAGATGGGACTGCAGCACCTAACCCAACAGATACTGTCACACCGCTCTGCGTTTGAGAGTTCTTTCTATGAGACTTACAACGAGGTGACCAATGAAGTATATGACATGATTGACGGGGCACAGGTGGAAGACCGTCTGTGGCGTAACTGGGTGATGCTGCTTGCAGCCTACAAGACACTCTACCTGCAGCTGAAGCTACCATTCAACTATGAAGAAATGAAAAAACTCTGTGTCCAGGGCATCAAGCGACAGAACTCCGAGATAATATCCAACAACGAACTGGGCAACCTGTGGAATGCCATGACGTACCTGTATGAGGAGAATATGATATACAATGAAGGTGACTTCAAGATAAAATATGTAAAGACTCTGAAGACCGACAGAACCGACCGCGAATACAAGAACAGCACCCCAATCCTGATGCTCCGTCTCAACCACTTCATAGGTCAATACAAGCGCATTGCCAAGCAGCAGGGAGAGACGGTAATGTCTAAAGACTCAATACGCTACTACCTCACAACCAGCAGCGCATACCTCGGCATGAAGAATTCCGAAAGATGGAAGGTGTTCCAGGACGGAAGACCTCTTACCGAGGTTCGCAAGGCAGAAAACGGACAGGCACGCGAGGCTGAAATATGCAAGTTTGACCGGTGCATGTGCTTCGACTACCTGCAGCTGAAGGAAAAGTTTGACTTAAACCTGGAGAGTGTATCAGAGGAACGTGCATCCATGATGGAAAAGGAAACTGATGCTGCAGAGGCAGAGGAACGCAGTAGAAGGATGAATCCGGATATGTTTGATAAATAAATGTTCTCATATTATACTATTCTACCATGAGTGGGAAGCCTGGCACGTGATGTGTCAGGCTTTCTTTTTCTGTGCAAGAGGGTGTCTGAATGCGCCTCAACGCGCACGCGCGCGTGAACAAAAACGTGCACACAACTGCACACAGCTGCACACAAAATTCTTACACACTGAAAATCAACACATTACAATTAGCACACAAGCAAAAAGAACTGCACACACTCTGCACACATTTGCACACACTTTGCACACAACCGCCCACTTTGCACACAAAAAGCCCGTTTTGCACACACTTTTCTTTTTTTGCACACAATAGATTATAGATGTAAAATCTTCAAAATCAACAATATAAAAAAATGTGTGCAGTTGTGTGCAGCGTGTGCAGCCATTTATATATACGTATGCGCAAGCATAATTTTATTGAGGTAAAATTTGGCTATACTCCATATTTTATGTAATTTTGCAGCAATAAAATGCTGTAAACCAATGAGTAATATCCTAACCTATGTAAAACTGCCCATCTATGAGCGTGAGTGGTGTGAACACCACTTCGGCGTGCCATGCGAGTTCCCAGCCGCCTCTAACATCAACAACGTCATACGTCACTTCTCGCGCATACGCCCCTCTGACGTCCCACCAGAAACTCAGCAGGAAGGAGAGCTTGCTATCTGCATCATGGGCTCGCAAAGCAAGAAACCTGCCACCTACAACTACATCTCCAAGGCTGGCAAGGATGCCATAGCCTCTGCCATTGACAATATCTTCGTCATGCACATGTGGGAAGAGCTTACAGATATCGGCTGCCGCTCCGTCCCCCTGTCCAAGCTCATCATGGACTGGATGGAGTCTAACGGTATATCCAGGCAAGGCAACAACTATGAGAACCTGCGAATGAAGTTCCAGCGCATCAAGGACAGCTACAACAAAGGTGCCGGCGTCAACATTTCTCGCGGTTACAAACACAAGTAAGGTTAACATAGTTTAACACATACTTTTTGTCCACAAAATCGTTAAAAAGTTTCATACCCGTTCAACACTGTTCAAACCTGTTCAACACTGTTCATACCCGTTCAACCATGTCTAAGTATTTTCACATAAAAAAAATCGAGATGGTAAGAATTGAAGAACTTTTGCCACTCAGAATTACCTCTAATACCTCATGCGTATTACTAAGAGAATTAGATTTTGTAGATTTAGACATTCAGGAACTTGTAGGAGTCTCTATCGAAGATTCCTACGAAAACAACCAGAAAGTCTATACAACTACGGCTACATTCTCAACGAAACGGAAGGAACCTTTCTCCAGTCGCGGACTGGCTTTCAGACTAACCTCTGTCAATGGACAAAGGTTTATGATAGGAACACAGGAACGTCCCTTCCCTGTTATTAAGGAAAAGAACCCCTTCCCTGAGAAGGTTCCAGATTCTACTCTGAAAACTGTAACCATCACATGGAAGTCAACTTTTCCTATGTTACGCATTATAGAATAATTGTTTTTTCAAGGTCAAATCGTACTTCATACCTTTGCCACATCTAACAAGGCAACAGTATGAAGTACGATTTTTATATCACTGGAACAATAGGCGAAGAGTTTGATTGGTGGACATGGCAACGTGGTACCACCGCTAATCAGGTTAAGAACTTCCTCGACCAACACAAGAACCAGGAAGTGACGATTGCTGTTTCGTCACTTGGTGGCTATATCTCTGACGGACTGGCCATCATGGAATACATCAAGGCGCACGGGAAATGCAACATGGTCATCATCGGAATGACTGCAAGTGCAGCGACCATCCTCTGCATGAAGGCCAAGAGCGTGAAGATTGCTCGTGGCTCCATGATGCTTATCCACAACAGCAGTCAGATGCTTAGTGTATGGACCTCTGCCAACAAAGAGAAAATTGATGAACTAATCAAGGCTTTCCAGCATGAGCGTGAGCAGCTGGATACCATTGACAAGTGCCTTGCTGATATATATTCAGTCAAGAACGGTAAGACTATCGAGGAAAACCTTGAAATGATGTCCAAGGAAAAGTGGCTGACCGCAAAGGATGCACTCGACTTTGGGCTGGTAGATACCATTCTTGACGATGACGATGAAGCTGCTATGTCAGCCAAGCAGGTGAAGAATGTTTACGCTGGCTTCAAAGGCGCAGCTGAGCACTACGGACTTCCTGCCTTCAATGTGGAGCAAGAGAAACCACATACCTTTATACAGCGTATGCGCGAAGCTGTATCAAAGGTTACAAGCATTATGAATGCTGTGGAACCAATGGACAATGGTGAGAAGGTCAATGACGACCAGTTTGTCGGAATCCCAAATAATCAACAAAACTCTATCACAACAATGAAAAAAATTATTCTTAATCTTGTCTGTGGTCTCCTGTCTATTCAGGATATCACAGTTAGTGAGAAGGGTGAAGCCTCTCTCACGGAAGACCAGCTCAATGCTATTGAGAATGCTCTGAAGGAGAAAAATGACCGCATCTCTGCTCTCGAAAAAGAGAAGAGTGATGCCATCACAGCGAAGGAGGCTGCTGAAGCCGCAAAGGCAAAGGCAGAACAGGACAAGGCTACGGCCGAGACCGCTCTTGCTGACCTCCAGAAGGAATATGACGATTTCAAGGCAGAAGCTGGCGATGACACTAATCCCAATCCTCTTGGCGGTGAATCCAATCATGAGCCTTCTACTGCCAAGGAAATGTACGAAGACATCAAAAAACTTAATCTCCTCTAACTATGGCAAAAATTAACTTGATGACCCCTGACGAAATGAAGGAGGTTATTACTCCTGAACTTCTCCGTGAAAGCTGTCAGCAAATCCGCACGGAACTTCTCACTATGCCTTTTCAAGTCTTTCAGGACCAAACGGCCAAGTATGTAACAGTGCTCCCAGGCGTGCGCAATCGTGTCATGTTCAATGAACTGGCTGGTGACGCTCAGCTCGCTCCTTACAGCACAAAGAACCGAGACGATGCTGATTACAGCATCACAGGACGTATCCTTGATGTGTTCCCCGGCAACTGCGCTAAAGACTTCGACCCTATGCCTCTCTTCCACAGTATCTATGGCGAGTCTCTGGCTCTCGGTCAGTCTTTGACGAAGCACCAGATTGCACGCAGGCTTCTCGTTTACTTCGCCGCTAAGATCGGCAAGCACATCAACGATGTAGTATTCGTAGGAGGTGTACGCAACGTCAACGGAAAGACTACTGCCGACCTCTTCGACTCTTTCGATACCATTATCGAAAAGGAAATCGATGGTGGAAACATTGCTACTGGTCACGGCAACTACATCAATCTCGGCAAAATTGATAAGACTAACGCCGTTGAGCTCCTGAAAGAGTTCTACCGCTCTTGTGACAAGGAACTGAAGAAGCAGAACACCATTATGTATATGTCGCCTGAGATCTACGACGCTTATGTTGACGACTATCAGGCACGTCACGGCTCACTCGTCTATAACACATCATTCGACAAGCAGTTCTTGGAGGGCTCACGCAACAAGTGCCAGTTCGGAGTGCTGGACAATATGGCAGGTTCTCAATTCCTGAAGATATCAGTGAAGCCGAACTTCCTGCTCGGTACCGACATCATGAACCAGCAGAACCACGCCAACGTAGGAAAGTATGGTCCTTGGAACTGCACATTCGAGTACGCTGGTGTATATGGCGAACAGATTCGTTGCATCAACAAGGAACTCCTGAAGGTCGCTGAATTCACTTTGGATGAGACTTCTTCTGTTGCCGACAACGACAACAGCAGCAATACCATCGTTGTCAAAAATGACGTTGAGGTAAGCTTTGCTAATGCAGTCGTAAATGCACAGATGGGCGTTGAACCTACTTCACAGGTTGCAACAGTCAACCAGGAGGTAGCTGTTACCTATTCTTCTTCTGACGAGAGTGTGGCAACAGTGGATGCAGAGACTGGCGCTCTGACACTTGTTGGTGAAGGTACAGCGCTCATTACCGCATCATTTGCAGGCAACGATTCTTATACTGCAGGGCAGGCAAGCTATGCTCTTGTCGTAGCAGCTGCTGCAGATGGTGGTGAAGGCTAATTTCGCTTAGGACGGGCGGCAGCCTACGCGGAGCAGCTATATGGGGCTGCCGTCCATATTTTTTAACTACTAAACAGAAAACGATATGAATCCTACATGTGATACTAAAAGCCTCTATGAGAGCGTAGAGGCTTGTCCAGGCAAGAAGACCATGCCTGGCATACGCCGCCGTTTGTACTTCGTTCCAAAATCCTCTATCGTGAAGTACCCTACCCTTCCTAATCCAGGAGATGAAAACATCACCATGGCAGCTCTCGCTCAGCTGAAGGGTGACTTCACTCTCGGAGCTGGTGAGTACTTCAGATTCCTTGATCTGAAGGATGAAGCAAGTAACGTCACCTACACATCTGAAGGAGAAGACGGTTCTAAGGTGTATAACAACCAGGCTAACGCCATCGTGACAGGCATGGAAGATGCCATCAAAGGTTTCGCGCGTCAAGTACACGATGACGATCTTCTGTACATCTATCAGGACCGTTCCGGTAAGTTCTGCGTTCTCGGCAACGAGGCGTTCAAGACACATACCACTCCAAACGGTGACACCGGTGCCGAAGCTACTGGCACCATCTCCTCAACATTCGCCATACAGGTGTACGATGAGTGTCCTGTGCCAACATACGTGGGGAAGATTCCTCTCTCTGCCACTACCTACATCGATGCAGCTACTGGCAAGGAGGAAACCACAAACGGCCAGGCAGGCTGATTTTCGGAAATTCACTAAATTTTTTTTTTTCGAGGCGGTACTGGGCGTGATGCCTCGTATCGCCTTTTTTTTATTTAATCTACTTCATCATGGATAAAATCTTTATCGCTAAAATAGAAAAGTTTCTCTCTATTGAGAAACCTGACGACGAGCAGATTAAAGAAGGTGCCACACTGTTACTGCAGATATCTCCTGCACGCAACCGTGCCATATACAATTCTGCCATGCGCCGTCCTCAGTCTCTGTTACCGTGGATTCGCACAGACCTCCACAAGTACGTGGACATCCTGAAGAGAGGACTGACTACTGCCACGGTTGGGAAATACAATCAGGATACTGTCAGACGTGTTGACGAGACACTGTCTGTAGTTCCTGCTACGGTGGCACCAAAAAGCAATGTCACTCCTGTAATTCCAGTGCTCGGCACGCGTGGTAAGCGCACCGACCACGAATCCCTCCCTGAGGACATCAAGGTTCTTTGGGAGCAGAATGCGCAACGATGGCAGACAATGAGGAAGGTTCGCGCCCAGCTGGCACAGATGGTTGCAAAGCCTGGCTATGCTGCTTGTGACGGAAACGAATTGTGCTACCAGTTGCGACAGATGGACGATGCCCTGCGAGCTGCATACCAGAAGTATGACTCTTGGACACCTCCAACAGTCGCCGGCACTGGCACTGAAGAGAAAGCCGACAGCGTTGATGTCTTCACTGACAACCTGAAGACCATACAGAACGCTCGCACGGCTATCTCCAGAGGTCTTTCGCGTCAAGAGCAGACGGCAGAGTCTTTGCAGAAGATACAGGATGCCGTGAACACTCTTTTCGCGCTTCATCAGACTGTCAAGGATGACACTCTGAAGAAGCTGGCTGCTATCGGTATCACCATTCCTGCTGCTGATGCCTAAAGGAATAGACATAAACACCATATTGCGTCCTCTGTCCGAAAAACCCCTGCAGGCGTACTTCGGACAGGGGCTGCATACTCTGGGACTGTTAGGATGGTTGTTGCAGCAGACTGGAAAAGCCGACGTATGGGTTAGCAGCTACAGCACCAGCGAGCCGTTCCTGAATGGTTTCTACCTGTTAAGGCAGAAAGACTTGATCAGACATTCTACCATAGTGCTCGACCATAGGGCTGCACGCAAGACACTCCAGCTGGAGAGACTTTTGTGCTCAGCCTTCGAGCATGTTCTTTTAGGACAGAACCATTCAAAACTGCTCCTATTGCAAAACTGGAATCACCGAGTTTCCGTTGTTACCTCACAGAACCAGACATACGGCGCACGTGCTGAGAGTACCATCATAAGCACCGACAGCGAAGTGTTCGACTGTCTCATGCGCCAGTATCTGAATCTGTATGGCAACGAAACCGTTGAAATAGACTTGAAGAATGGACGAGGCATTATTACAGAAAGTTGAACAATTTGCACGCCTTCTGCTCACACCGTCACAGATTGGCGACCTGTTGGAGCTTAGCAACGAACAAGTCGCTGAGTTTCACAACCAATGGAGCGAAGCAGGCAGGCTCTACCGTAAAGTATTGGCAGAACGTGCCAAGGAACTACATGAAAAAACACTGCGACTGGCTGACGTCGGCTCCCCTTCAGCACTGGAGGAAGCCAACAACTGGCTGCGCACAGCGCAAATCAGCATAGAATGAGATTTAACATCGACATATATTCCGACAACCTGATGCTTACGGAAGACGAGATGCAGGCAAAGAATGTTGCACCTCAGACTATCCGGCGCATTATTCGGCTGCGCGATATCTATAACTATATGCTGCGCAATCCCCTGAAGAAGGATCGCGACTACATCGACTACATCCAGGCTAACTACAAGGACGAGACAGGCAAACCACTCTCTAAGCGGAAAGCCTACGAAGACATCGAGATACTCCACTCCATAGTAGGCAGTCTGCAGATGTGCTCCAAGGAGTGGCACCGATGGAGATTCAACAACATGATTATGGAAGGCTATGCCATAGCCTTGCGTAAGGAGGATGGCATGGCTATAGCACGTCTTGCAGGCATGTACGGCAAATATAACCAGCTCGACAAAAACGACGATCTGGACAAGGGATATAGCGAGATACCGCACATACAGTTCACATTCAACGTCGCTGACATGGGCTTCAAGCCTATTCCTAACGTCCGCAAGGTTATAGAGGAACTGGTGGCTCGGTACTCTCATTCCAAGCTGCAGGATATTGCTGAAGATGCAGAGGTGGTGGAACTTATCGATGCTGTCACCCAGAAGGAGCGACAGATAACAAAACAGGTAGAAGCCCATGGAAACGCTTAACCAGTATGTCAACCCTGCGCAAGCCTATATGCTCGCCATGCAGACCAAGAATATGACGATGGTGGGCGGACGCGGCATCGGCAAGGGACTGATAGCCGCCTCGCTGCTACGTCGCAACATAGAGGGTATGCCTGGCAGCAATACGGCACTCGTCGGTCCTAACAGCAAAAGGATGTGGACCAACATCATACCATCATGGGACACACACCTCAGAAGGTGGGGCTTCGTCGAAAACGTACACTACGCCTGGGGCAAGAAGCCTGCCAAGGCGTGGGGATGGAAAGAACCCATCATCAAGCCGATGAACTGGGAGAACACGCTCTCGTTCTACAACGGCTCGTACGCTACTGTCATCAGCCAGGACCGCAAAGGCACCAGTAACTCACAGTCTTTCGACTTCGTGCTTATAGACGAAGCCAAGTTCATCAACTTCGAGCAGCTGAAGGACGAGACGATTCCTGCCAACAGAGGCAACGGCAACGTGTTCGGACGCCTCTTCTATCACCACGGCATAGCTAAGTTCTCCGATATGCCGACCACAAAGAAAGGCTCGTGGTTCTTGAATGACCGCGAGAAATGCGACAAGAATAACGTCCTGCTGCTCGAGGGACTGCTGGCAGAACTGTCACGCGTGCGAACCATGATAGCCGCCAAGGTGGAGGCACATCAGAAGCCCACTCCTGCAGAACTTCATTACCTGCGCCAGCTCTCGCGCACCATCAACCAGCTGCGTGCCGACACATACCTGTATAAGGAGTTCTCCAGCATCGAGAACCTCGAGATACTCGGTGAGGACTTCATTGCCCAGTGCTACCGCGACATGCCACCTGCCACGTTCCGCACCACCATCATGTGCCGGCGTGTGGAGCACTCCGAAGACTCCTTCTACAGTTCCAAGACCGACAGCAACCTCTACACCAAGGTAAACAAGACCTACATCGACTCCCTCGGTTTCGACATGGAGAAGCTGCGCAAGGTGGACTGCCGTACCGACGGGGACATCATACCAGGTGAAGCTCTGTGGGTGGCTATGGATGCCAACGCCAATATCAACTGGGCTGTCATAGGACAGCCTGGGGCAGACATGAAGCTGCGAGTGCTCAAATCCCTCTTCGTGAAGTATGAGCGCAGATTGCCTGAACTCGTCGATGACATCTGCACCTACTATGCCCCGCTGAAGCATAAGGAGGTCGTATTCTGCTTCGACTCTACCTTTGTCGGCAACAACTACGGCGTAAGCAAGGTTGACTTCCATACCGTAGTCAAGGACCGCTTCATACACCACGGATGGATAGTGCGCGAAATCTATATAGGCAATCCTTGGTCTCACCCCGTCAAGCAGCAGCTGATAAACTCCATGTTCAGAGGACAGCGCACCTATACTATTCTCATCAACGAAGAGAACAATCCCGACCTGCTCGTCTCCATCGACTCTGCCATGACCGTCAACGGCACGAACCAGAAGGACAAGAGTGGAGAGAAGATACCTGAGACGGAGGAAGACCCTCTCGAGTCACGCACCGACGGCTCTGATGCCTTTGACACGCTCTGCATTGCGGTTGAGACTGGAGGCACCCCTGTCTATAGCGGAGGAGGCGGTGGTGGTCTGGCATAGACATCTTCAATAGGATTAACTGCTCTTGTGTTTGTTATTTAGTTAGGTTTTAGTTATTTATGGTTCGAGGCAGGTGACGTAGTGATACGTTGCCTGTTTTGTTTTTGCTATCGCTGCGCTCCCAGACGCTGTCGATGTGCTCTTCTCTGGATATCATCTGTTATATGCCTGTGTGCCTGGTTCCCTTTACTGTGTCATCATCTCTTACTGGTTCACTTTCTGTTTTCTTCTGAATGTTAAGCGGTATGGGTAGATGTCCTGGTATTCATGCAGCCTGCTCAGCCGTGATAGATGTCACTTCATTCTTTTATGGCTTGCCGTGTCCTGCCGTTGCACATGCCGCGCCTTAGTCATCCGCTTTTGCTCCTGGTTCTCGATACTCACAGACTTCGCTCATTCATTCCACTATAGGTACAGCACCTTTTGCTGCCATGGCACCGTCTGAGTCTTTACAGGGATGTCATGCAGCCGTCACGATTGCTTTTTAATGACTATATGCTCTGCCTTGCTCTTTGATTTTTCCTTTGCAAATTTACAGCAAACAGCACCCGACAAGGGCGCATTCCATTGTCGCTCGATATTTTTTTACACTTTTTCGGGACAGGTTTGTCTTATTCCAAAAAACTGTTTTACCGCAAGGGTAAAAAAATATCGGCGTTCCCTTGTCTCATGGTGCTTTCCTTTTGCTTGTCTTATATGCACGTAAAAATTACAAAAGCGCAAGGCGCTTATAAGTCAAATATTAAAAAGCAAAAAATCATGACAACTACATCACTCACATCCCTGAACCGTAAATCCTTCAGACGCTACTATGGCAGTAAAAGAAGCTATAATACATACAATGTAACAGTGGAATGCGAAGACAATGAGTATTACGAGTTCGAGGTTGACGCTGACTCTTACGGCGAGGCATGTGCAATAGCAGAGACACGAGCTATGGAAATGTATGTTGACATCATCTACATCACAGTTGAACAGGCTGCATAAACACCAAGACAACAACCCTAACATTAACTTATAAAACATTCAGAAATTATGAAAACGAAAGAAAACCAGAACAGAGTTTCAGACACAGTAAGTAAGGAAATCCGAGCACTTAACATCTTTACGAAGATGATGACAGAGAAGCTCCAGACCATCAACGACAGCTGGGAGCATGAGCTGAGCAAGAAACTGAACGGCTTACGTCCCGTCAACTGCCAAGGACGTGAATACGCCGACATCAATAAGCTTATGCTCATGATGCACTGCGAGAAGATGAATTACCAGCTGCCTGTATTCATGACATACAACCAGTGTATCTCTCTCAACTTCACCGACTCTCCACAGGGGCGCGTCCAGGCTACCGATGCCGAGGGCAACAAGATGCCGTGGGTACATGTCAGGAAAGGCGAGAAGTCCTTCCCGCTGTTCCGTACCGTCCTGAAGGTCGTGGCAGAGGATGGAAAGGAAATCCCCTTCGACCAATACAAGTATCTCTCCGATGACGGGAAGAAGAAGTATAAGGTCTATCCTGTTACGGAGGTGTACGATGTATTCAATATCGCACAGACCAATATTGCAGAGGCAAGGCCCGACCTCGTCGAGCAGCTGAAGAAGGCTGCCCTCACTCCCAGCAGTGAGGATGCCAGGCCCGTCAAGACTAACAGAAGGAAGAAGGCTGCATAGCCTCCTTCCTTTTTCTTTCACCTCCAGACAGACAGACATGATACACTATGCGCTACATACATACGTGCCGAAGAGGTATATCAGACGGGCATCATTCGAGGCTCAGGATGTCAGCCGCATGATACTCGGCTTCAAGGATGGCAGGAATGTCTATACACGCTGGGCAGTGAGACAGTTTGCCAAGGCTCTCGCTGGTACTGACCTGTCTGGCATCACCCTCGTTGCCATACCTGCCAGCACACACTACTCCAACGTGCGCAGGTGGAAGAGGTTCCTGCAGCTGCTGGCAAAGGCTACTGGAGCCACCAGCGGCTTCGACCATGTTGCCGTGTGTGGCAACCGCAAACGTGCCCATGTCACCAGAGAGTATGAACTTGCCACCAACGTAAAGCACTGCATCAGGATAGATGCCGACTTCTTCCGTGGTCGCAAGGTCTTGGTCATCGACGATATCTATACCACTGGCTTGTCATCACAAGCCTTCATCGGAGCGATGGAGGCACACGGCGCAGTGGTGCAAGGCGCTTTGTTCCTTGCCAAAACCATGTCACGTCGCGCCATGTGACCGCACATGGGCGTTTCCCTCTCGCTCCCCCACACTCCCACTCGCTCCCTCTCTCACTTTATTCATATACCGCCACGCGCTGAAGGGTGTAATTACAATCGGATTAGAGGGCGGTGTCGGGCTCCCTTCCGACACACCTCCTCGCTTTTGCTCGGAGGTGTGACACAGGGAGGTGATTTTCAGTATTTTACGAAAAACAGGTGTTCACAACTTTTCCTGCCGAAAAAAGTTGTGGAGAATTTCATATTACTTTGTTAAATGATATTAAATGTAATACTTTTTATGTTTGTTTTCTTTCATATTAGTATTATTATTATTACCTTTGCACCAGAAAATATAATTGTATGAAAAGATATAAAGTTATTGAAATCGTTAAGATGCTTAAAAAAGATGGATGGGTTGAGATGAAGAGCAAGGCAACCGACCACAGACAGTTCAAGCATCCTACGAAACCTGGCAAGGTTACAGTCAGAGGACACAACAGCGAAGTCCTGAACCAGTTCCTCCTTAACAGCATCTGGAAGCAAGCTGGCTGGAAATAAAAGCTGTAGATATACTTAAAGACCTGAGATTTTTCAAAACAATAGATCATTATGGAGAAAATTATTGTAAACGTGGCTTGGTGTGACCGCAATTTCGGCGCATCACTTAGTGATAACGTGCCTGGTGCTGTTGTTCTTACTGCCGACACATACGAGAAACTGCTGCGTGAGGTTCCTGAGACTCTGCGATATCACGTGGAAGGAATGATAGAGGACGGCGATGACGTTCCTGAGTGGCTTGCAAAGGGCGAGTATGAGCTGGAGTATAAACTCGTCGATGTAGCTACCATGCTGCGAGCTTTCGAGCCGTTTGTTTCACTGGCTGCCATAAGCCGCGCATCTGGCATCAATCAGCACCAGCTGAGCCACTATGCCACACGGATTAAAAAACCACGACCTCAGCAGAGAGAGCGCATCGTGTCGGGCATACACAAAATCGGCAAAGAGCTGCTTTCTGTCGTATAATCTCCTGAAAGAATAGTACGGAAGCCTCCTGCGATATGCAGGGGGCTTCTTCTTATTCAAGATTTTCCACGGTTTTTGGAATAAGGCAGTTGCTTATTCAAGAAATTCTCCGTATCTTTGCAACTACATATAATACTGGCATGGACAGGTTCATAGGCGCATAAGCCCTATTATATATAATGTAGCCCAACTTTTTTTGCCCTGGAGTGAAAAATTTTCCGCGAAATCCTTGCAGGTTTCGGGATTTCTTCTTACCTTTGCCCTCGGCTTAAAAACGATAGTAATCTATCCGTAGGGCGCGCGTCAGACGCTCAGAGTTATCACTCGGGGCTTTTTTATTCCCCATACATATACAACCTTTACGGCTGTACTCTCGTAAAACTGTTTCGCTCCCTCGGAGAAAGACATCGTTTTTAAGCCAACGGGATGTGCAGCCGTTTTCTGTATCTCCGCGCCAGTGCGGTTCGCTGGTATGGCTTAAAAACGATGCAATTATGCAGACAACAATGACAATCGGGCAAGCGGTTCAGCCCTCGGTTCTTTCCACAGTGGAAGGAATTGTAAAGAACTGCAACAAACTCGCCACGGATGCGGCAGAGCTCAGGAAGGCAGCCGCAAGGTGGCTCAGCGCCAACAAGGAAGAGGTGGTATGCTGTGCGTGCATCCCCCTGTTCATGGCGTTCTGGTGTTCTATCTATATTCTGGCAGCAGTGCTGCAGGGAGGTGCCGTATGATGACCTACGAAGAGTTTTCTGCAAGGGTGCAGGAGTATGACAGGCAGATACGCGACCTGAAGAACGAGCAGGGCACCCTCTGCCTGGAGCGTGACAACAGGAGGGCAAACGAGGTGCTGAAGCTGAAGGCGCAGCACCGCGAGGCTTATGACAGGGCGTGGGTATCATGCAAGGAGGATATCTATGCCATCAAGACGAAGTACACCGCCATGCGCCAGCGTCTCACGGCAGAGAGGGAGAAGTTCATCTTCGAGTACAAGCAGGCTCAGGCTGAGCAGGAAGGGGGTGCGAAATGATACTGGCGCGTGTAACCTACATCAAGAGCAAGATGCCTAAGTTCTACGAGAAGACGGTGGAGAAGATGCAGCGTGCTGACGGTGTGGCGTTCCTCAGTCTGCAGGACGTGGAGGACTTCGTGGTGAGCCTCCGTCGCCAGCTGTTTGCAGACAAGCCGAACGGTCATGCTGCACACATCAAGTTCTCGCCTGCCTCAGTAAGGAAGAATGACGACGGCTTTATATACATCTGCAGTGGCAGGGTTGACGAGGACGTGGCGCGCATCTACCTCTATCCTGTGAGGGAGATAGTGACCTTCTCACAGTTGAAATCAATGGACTTAAATATACAAGTGAAAAAAGGAGGTGAGCTATGAATACCAAGACCGTAAACGTAGAGATAGGCAGATACAGCGTGGACCTTACGGAGGAGAAGCTTCGCGGACTCTACCAGATAAGCGAATACGCAAGGCTCAACGACATGGAGAGATGCCTGTCACGCCTGATGGATGTCCTTGTCAAGGCTGACGAGAGTGATGCCATCGACGAGGATATATGTCCCTGGCTCGCCATGCTGGTGGACATGAAAGACCACTACAGGAAAATCGAATCACTCGGTATAACAAAAGCTGGAGAGGAGGTGGACAATGGCTCAGAATAGCAAAAAATCGGCACAGAACTTAGACAGGGAGTACAAGAAAATGGTGCTTGACGCTTACTTCATGGCTCAGGACTGTGGCAGGTTCACCTCGCAGGACATCTGCGACAACCTGCGCGACACGGTATCGCTGGAGCCCGACGAGGTGACACGGTTCATGTTCGGCAAAGGATACGTGCTCTCACGTATGCAGGACCGTATGGTGTGGACCGACCCCAATATGCCGAAGCAATTAGAATAAGTAAGTAGGTCCTCGGAAAGGACTCGTGTCTGAATAGGTGAGAAGGAGGCGACTGGCTGAAAGGCTGGCCGCCTCTGTTTTTTGTGTATTTTCAAAGAAATCGGAAACTATCTACCTTTGCGGAAAAAAGAAAAAGCATGGCACAGATAGTCAGTCAACCAGGCTCCATAGTGTTCACATCAGATATAGACGACATCGTCATCAGCAGCAGCGAAGAGAAGGGTGCTCTGACTGTTGCGCTGACCACTCCTGCAGGTGATGACATCACGGTACTGGAGGAAACTCTTTACACCGACGGCAACGGGCAGCTGACGGTGTATGACCTGGCAACGCTTCTCGAACCTTTCGCCAGAGAATACGGACGGCTCACGATGGGGTGCAGCTTTGACGATGGTGTGGCGGTAGCCTCCATAGAACCTGTTACCATTCTCTACTGCAAGGCTGACGTGGGCATGACGGCGGAGCAGTTCCTGCAGGCGCACTTCCTCACGGTACTGGACGGCGAGAAGATTACAGCATACACAAGGGAAGAGAGACTGTATGCCTACGGTGCCGTGTCGGTGAACGTGTCGGCAACGGTGGTGCTGCCTGTCGGTACAATCGCAGAGAAGACAGCCGTGCTGCTGCCCGTGGCCACGGTTAACGACGTGGCACAGTTCAACGTGTCTCCTAAGAAAATAATAGAGGCGATAGACCTCGTTGGCGGAAAGCTGCTGACCTACACCGTCAGCGCAGGGAGCAGGAAACAGGATTTCCGTATGCAGGAGGAGCAGCTGCTGCCGGAGCCTTCGCTGGTGTTCGTCAACAGTTTCGGATGTGAGGAGTTCATCCATTGCTCAGGAACACTGAAGAGGGAAGGCAAGTTCACACGCTACTCTACACGCATCAGGACAAAGCAGAAGAACTACCGAGTGACGGAGGAACGCAAGTACACTGCCAACACTGGGTGGATGAACGATGCTATGGCCGACTGGGCTGAAGAACTATTCCGCTCCGACGAGGTGTATCTGTGGGAGAACGGCAGGAGAGGAAGGGAGATAGTGCTCAGCGACTCGAAGAGCGAGATAAACAATGAAGATGACTTCATGACGGCATTCGAGTTCTCCTACACCTACGCACAGCGCCTGCACAACGTAATGAGGAAGAAGACTGCCGTGCGCATATTCTCCGAGCAGTTTGAAGATATCTATAATTAGTATAAAGAATAATGAGTAAAGTAAAGAGCGCGCTGCACCTGAAGGACGCACAGCTGTTCCTCGATGCAAGCATCAAGACCAAGGAGCCCGTCACGCTGATGGCTCTGAAGAAAGACGGCAGCCGTCTGGAACTGAACGGATGGATAGTCACCAGCAGCTACTGGCTGAAGGGCACGCACGACTTCCGCAACCCCGTGAACGGACAGATAAGAAAGGTGAAAGACCTCCTCATATTCGAGATAAACGGACACCCTGTGTATATATAAACAACAAGTATAAAGTATAAAGATATGACGGAACGATACTCGTTTGACGTAACAAGAGACTACCGAGGAGCGGCTGATGCCGTGACGACCGGCAATATGTTCAGCACACCCGAAAGCAACAACATCATCACCGTCAGGGCTGATGACGGCAACACCTACGAAGTGGTGGCATGGGGAGACGACAACCAGCTGCCCTACAAGCTGAAGGAGATGGTGGAGAAGAATTCCGTGATGAGCCAGGACAAGTTCTTCAACGTCCTCACCTGCTACGGCAGAGGGCTGGAGTATATGGACCTTGCCACAAGGAGCGAGAAGAAACCTCTTCCCACACGAGACAAGGAGGTGGTGCGTTTCCTCATGCGCAACAACATGAAGCGCTTCTTTGCAGAGCAGGTAACCGACCTGAAGTATTACTTCTTCAGCGTATGCGTGGTGGTGCTTACCCGCGACAGGAAGAAGATTGTGCGCCTCGTACACAAGGATGCCTGCCACGTGCGCTTTCAGAAGGCGGACGAGTTTGGCAGGGTGAAGCACATATTCTTTGCTGACTGGAAGGACAACGACGCTCCCGAGCATGTGGAGGTAGTGCCGCTGCTCGACGAGTACGCTCCGCTGGACGACCTATTGGCGCGTACCGACAAGGAGAAAGACACCTTGGGGCAATTCAAGGTGATGCCTGCAAGGTTCACCAAGTTCGCCATCGTCTGCCGTTTGCCTACTGCAGGATGCCACTACTACCCCATCCCCTATTGGAGCGCTACACTCCGAGACGGCTGGTACGATATCTACGGATATCTGACAGCAGCCAAGAGGGCAAAGCTGAAGAACGGGCAGACAATACGCTACCACATAGAGATAAACACCGAGTTCTGGGAGAACCGCGCAAGGGAAAATGGAATATCTCTCAACACTAAGGCGTTCACGGATATGAAAAACGAGTTCATACAGGAGCTCAAAGACTATCTCGGAGGTTCGGAGAATTCCGACAAACTCTTCTGGAGCGAGTTCAGCAGCACCATCGACGGCAAGGAACGGCACAACATCAAGATTAACACCGTCGATACCACCAAGGCTGGCAACGAGTATAACGACGACGTGGCAGAGGCAAGCAATGTCCTCGCCTACTCGGACAACGTGCACCCTAACCTCGCTGGTGCTACTCCAGGAAAGAGCCAGATGAACAACAGCGGCTCAGACAAGCGCGAGCTCTTCACCATGAAGCAGGCACTGGAGACCATGCCCCACGACATGATGATGTCAGTGCACAACACCATCATCTATTTCAATGAGTGGCAGGACAAGGTTTATCCTGACATACCCATGATAATGCTTACAACCCTTGACAAGAAAACTGATGCCAAGGAAGTTTCAACCAACAATCCCCAAGACAACAATGGAAATTCTTAAAGAGATAACCAAGGAGGTGTTCGAGAGATACGTTCCGGCAGCCAAGATGCCTGAGCGAAACACCAGCGTATATGGGCGTATGACGGCGATGCTGGAGGAGTCTTACAGCGTTCTGATAGCGGAACTGGTGTCACCAGCGTTTGAAGGTGCCATCGCCTCAGGGACGGAGCTGAAGGACAAATGCCTGCGAGTGGTATGCAACGATGCCTTCCTGCGCACGGCACGTTCCCTCGACCTCGTACTGACAGCTACAGGCTTCGGCATAGTGTCAACAGAGAGTACAGCACCTGCAAGCCGTGCGCGCGTGGATGCACTCATCGAGCAGATAACAATCAATAAGCTCTTCACCATCGGAGACATCATAGCCCTGCTTACTCAGACAGAGGGCTGGGGGGCAACGGCACAGGCAAGCAAGGCTATCCCTAACCTCTTCTACCGACTGCAGCACCTTCGGGAACTTACCAGCCTGACCACTACCACGCAGAACTGGCAACTCGCCATAGGACGTGCCGCCACAGCAGATATCCTGTTGCGCAGCGAGATAAGCGAAGAGTACATGGAAGAGCTGCTGCAGAAGGAGAGGACGGCAACGCTGGAGAATGCCGACATCATCATTGTCAGGATGTGCCGCGAGTTCATGGGCAACTACATATCATTCTTTGACGAGGCACCAAACAAGCCGGCTATACAGCGCATAGTAGAGCAAATGGAGACCTACAGCTCCTCATATCCTACATATCAGAATTCAAGACTTTACCATAAACGACATGGAGAGAGATACCACAACCAGAAAGAAGACCCCACTTTCTTTTTTATGTAGGAAAGTGTCTGTGACGGTTCCAAAAGACTGGAGAGAACTTTCGCAAGAGCAGCTGCGCTATATCTTCAGGCTGTTTTGGCTCTATAGAGAGGCTCCAGACTGGGATTACCGCATTAAGATTGCTGCACTGCTGCACTTCAGCAGCATAGAGGTGGTAAGGCGTACAGAGCAGGGATGGCTATGCCGGAAGACGGACACGAAGGAAAACTTCGTCCTGGACCCTGGGCTGCTGCCTTCACTGGTGGAGCCGCTCAAATGGCTTGCCGATGCAGACCACCTGTCTGTGCACATCGAGACAGTCGGCAAGTATAAGGCTGTGGACTTCCAGCTGCAGCAACTGCCTTTCGGGGAATATCTGCAGGCGGAAAACTGGTACCAGTCTTTCCTGCTCTCCCATCAGGAAGAGTGCCTGGTTAAGCTCGGCACTATACTATATGGAATGAAAGACGGTAAAGGCGTAGAGGAACTGAAGGAGGAAGTGCTGACAGGCACGTTCATGTGGTTTAACGCGGCAAAACAGGTACTGGCGCAGCAGTTTCCTAATTTTCTCAAACCTGCTGCAGGGGAGGCAGAAGTCACCAGAGAGAAACTTATCGACTCCATGCGGGCACAGATAAGACTACTGACCAAAGGGGACGTCACAAAGCAGAAATACATTCTGGAGAATACTGACACATGGACGGCACTTGCCGAGCTGGACGCTCTGGCACGCGAGGCTGAAGATATACAGAAGAAATATGGAAAGAAATAATTTCGATGCCATAGCCTACTTCAAGACTATGACGGAACATAACAAACTGGCGCAGAAAGAAGGCTTTATCCCTGTCATCATCAGCAATACGGATAACCTCGAGGGATTATTCGAGGAGTACCGCGACAACGACCGCTTCGTCGCCATCACGGACACCAACAGCGGTAATCTGAGTTCTGCAGATGGCACCTATGGCTTCTCCAAGAGACGTGCATACACTGTGTTCATTCTCTCTGCATACGAGTACGACAACATGCAGAGCAGACAAGAGGAACTGGAACTGTGCAGAGAGCTGTTCCACCAGTTTGTCAGCAGAATAATCCGTGACAAATATACGTATGAGGAGAAGATGATGTACTTCGATACTCACTCCATTCCTAACCAGGAGATAGGACGCTACTACATGTCTGGCATGACAGGGCTGCACTTCACCCTCTACGTTCAGGAACCCATAGACCTCATATATGACAATGAGCAGTGGACGTGAGATAAAAAGACCCGTTACTGAAGATGATGTCAGGAAATGGGAAGAGGGCTGGGCTGAGATGATGGTCACCATCTGGAGAGAGAATATACTGCGACTCGGAATCTTCGACACGGGCAAGCTGTACGACTCCTTTTCGCACAGCATCCATAACACCTCAGGACAGATTACCATAGCACACGAGTTTATGCAATATGGCATATACGTGGCACGTGGAGTAGGCAGGGGCTATCGACGAGGCAACAGCGGAAAGGATGACGAGAACGGACTGCGGTTCCTCGGCAAAGCTTACCGAAAGGCACACAAGATGGGGCAGCCGAGAAAGAAACGCGACTGGTTCTCCAGACGCTATCTCAGCTCCATCAAGGTGCTGGCAAGGGTGGAAAGAGACCTGTACGGAGAAGCTTTCATGGGTAATCTCTCCAACGTGGTGCAGGCAATGTTCGGCAACAGCAACGGAAGAACTATAGACCAGACGCTGAAAGGCTTCTGAGTATTTTCGTGGACGTTATTACTAATCTAACTTTGCAACAAGACTTTTAATTTTTACTCAATATGGCAGAATCTAAAGAAACCGTACTCGGCATTATCCAGAACATCAATAATGCCACAGAACCAGGCAGCGTCACCAACAGGATGGTTGCCGTAGTGCTCAACTATCTGGCAGAATCCCTGCTGACAGGAGAAACAATAGAGGAATTGAACAACCTGAAGAACAGGATGTCAACTGCAGAAGGTAGGCTGGACAACCTCGGCATTACCGACATCAGGAATGCGATTGCACAACTGCAGCAGGATTTGCAGTCGGAAAGTTCTTCACGCTCCAGTTCTGATAGTACAATCACTGATAAGATTACAGCACTCGAGAACTCACTTAACACCCTTCTCGAAGGCGACGTAACCAGTGCTATTGAATCTTTCCAGGAAGTCTTGAACTTCCTGAGTGGCATTACTGATGACGAACTTCTTGTCAGGAAACTCTCAGATATCAATGACAGCCTGCAAGGACTTTCTACTCGTATAGCAGCATTGGAGGCATCAGGCAGCGTAGGCACACAAAAAATTGCCAATGGTGCCGTTACAGGTGAAAAGATAGCATCTTCATCAATAGAGATGCATCATCTTTCCCCTAACCTTCAGAAAGTGCTTGCAGACGCGAAAGACGTTATCATGGTGGACTTCTGGACCAGCGAGACAATCGCCATGATGAAGGATTCGATAGACCGTAAAGGACAATATCTCTACCAGACTGAGGAAAAAAGACTCTATGTTAGCGCGATGAATGATGAACTCCAGTTTGTATTCACAGGCGCAAATCTCTCAGATAGTACCATATACATAGACCGCGAGAACGGCAGACCTTACATCTGGAAAGATGATGCCATGGTGGCAATAGCACCAGCTCCTGCACCTGCCAGCATCTTCAACGCTACTACGGAGGTTCCCATCAGCGGCTTCTATGTTCTGGTTGACGATGACAACAAGAAAATATCTGCTGTCCATGCTGCATGGGAGAAGGAAAAGGCTGTATCTGGTCTTATTATCAGCTTCGAGATATCTGCAGGCATCTGGAAGACATACCAGTATATCGGAAAGACCGTTACAGAAAGCAACTGGATAAAGGCTGAGAACTGGAAGGACTTCGGTTCTCTTGCTGCAGGCTCGGAGCCTTACATCATCATCGACAGTCTCATAGGCAGACCTGAGGTGGGACAGTATTACACTCTGGCCACTGCAGTACAAGCTCTTCTTGCGTATCAGAATACAACCAAGGTGACCTACGCCAAGAAAGGACTCATCATCAGTTACGGAACTGGCGAGAATGTCATGGAGACAAAGCAGTTCCAAGGAGAGGTAGCAGATTTCGGAGAGGTTGGACTGTGGAAAGACTTCGGAGGTGGCGGAAGTGATGTCGAGACATCTGATAGTCCCGAGTCTGGAGGTAAGAAGGCTCTTTCTACAGGAGGTGCCTACGCGCACATCCCTGTCACAGCAATACAGGTAGAGAGTGAAGACGACACGAAGATTGCCTTCCGTCTTGCTAATGCTGACGGAGAACCAGTCGGAGAACCTTTCTTCCTTCCTAAGGGTGGAGGTGGTTCTGCCTCTAACAAGATATTCTCCATCAATTTCCAGAAGTCACCATTCTACGCAGCAGCTGGAGGGCAATTCGTTGTCAAGGCTTCCATACGCTCTGTGGTAACTGAGGGCAGCAGTGAGACAAGTGAGACCATAGAGCGTATCGACATCATTGACAGGGACAGTGCGCAGATTCTCTACACGAATACTAACGTGAACAAGGCTTCTTCTGCATCGGCACAGGACTATTCTTTCTCTTTCGACCTGTCAGGTTTCTTCAATTCTCCAGCAAGCAGAAGACTACAGATGATAGCGTATGACACCGCTGGAGAGAAAACGACCAGGACACTTAACATTGTGGCTGTTGACGTCACCGTGGAAAGTACGCAGGTGCTGAACTACAATGCTTCAAGTGTCGTATTCACAACGGACTCCGTTAAATCTCTGCCTATGTATAAGTTCCCGAACAACCAGGGAGCGGAGGGTATCAATGCTAAAGTGGAGATATTCATCAGCGGAGAGTGGAAGACACTGGGAACGGCAGACATCCGTGATACTTATTCACACAATATAACGGTAAACCCTGCAGACGCTGCAGGGGAAGTCCTAACACATGGAGCCTACCCTATACGCATACAGGGTACGGACAACGCCAGCGGCGTAAAGGGCAACACTATATACTCTACGCTGATGGTGATAAATCCTGACAGCGATGTGCCTGTAGTGGCTTTGCGATACAATGATACTGGCAATGGAAGCGTCAGGCTGTATGACAGCATACAAATGGAAGTGGCTGCATACAACCGACAGAGCAACGAGACAAACGTGCAACTGAAGGAAAACAGCAGGGATATTGCAAGTTTTATCGTGGCAAGGAACAAGAAAGAGACTGCCACAATACAGATAAACAACGTCACAGACGGGACACAACTGATATATAAGGCTGTCAGTGGCAGCGCGGAGAGTGGAGCCATAACTGTCACCGTCAATGGAAGTGCTATCGACGCAGCCATGACGGAAGGAGCTGCTTTCAGCTTCGACTTCGCGAACAGAACCAACAGCGAAAGCGGTGACCATGCTATCGAGAGCAACGACTTCAGGATTACAGTCAACGGAGCCAATTACTCCAGTAACGGCTTCCAGAACTTCCTCGGTGCGAACGCTCTTGCCATCAAGGAGAATGTGACTGCGGAAATGAACCATGCTCCTTTTTCTACATCCGGAATAGAAAACAGCGGATATGCATTACTCTTCCAGTTCGCGACTGAAAACGTGATTGACAATGATGCACACCTCATGGAATGTTACGACCCTCTGAGCGGCGCAGGTTTCTATGTTACTGGTGGTGAGGTGGTGATATGTTGCAAGAACGGCAACAGGCCCGTTGTAAAGCGCAGTTATCCGCAAGGAGAGAAGATTACTGTAGGCATCGTGGTTGAACCAGGCTCTAAATATGTGGAGAAGGACGGCACACGCTACTCACTGATGAAACTCTTCCTGAATGGTGAAGAGGCTGGATGTCTCGGCTACGTTCCTGCTGGCAGCAATCTGATACAAGCAAACAACATAAGATTTGACGGAACGAAGGGTGCCCTCTATCTGTATTACATGATAGGATGGATGCAAGCCATCGAATGGATGCAGGAATTTTATAACTACCTGGTCAAACTGGTCGATACACAGGTGATGATAGAGGAATTCCAGTTTGAGGACGTATGGGAAGGCAATACCGTCAATGGTCCTTCTCTGAACAAACTTGCTTCGAGGGGTATGCCGTATCTCATAGAACAGCCTTTTAACGGAAGCAATATTGCTGCTCTGGATAACACCACGTCAACGAAGGACAGCATCTTCATCACGCTCGTTTACCGTGACCCTCAGCGTCCGTGGCGCGACTTTATAGCCTATAACGTAAGAAGGAGAAACCAGGGTACCACCTCGGCCAAGCGTCCTATAAAGAATGCAAGGTATAACCTGGGGAAGAAAAGCAAGAATGACGCTAATACCACATACGTAGTGGACGGCATCACATACGGCAACGTGTGTCTGATCAAGCCTCTCCATACAAGAGAGGAAATCATGGAAATGGGATACGACGGAGCTTTGTGGGATGAAGCAAGCAAGCTGATGGCGAATAACAAAATCCGCGTAGGAGAGAATACAATACCCGTCGATGTCATAACCGTCAAGGTGGACTTCTCAGACAGTACAAATGCCAATGACTGCGGCGCTTGCAATATGATGAACGCCACATACAGAGCATTGGGACCTCAGTTCATGACTCCAGCACAGCGATTCTACGATGGCACATATAGCATCGGCTCTGGTGACAATGCCGTGAACCTGACAGGACTGCTGCTGAACCACTCAACGGCAAATCATCCTATTGCCATGTTCAGAGACCCTGACGGAACTGGTGCTAATATGTATTTCCATGCTAAAGGTAACTGGAAAGAGGATAAGGGAGAGCAGGTGGCACTCGGTTTCAAGGATACTCCAGGATATAATAAGGGATGTCTGAACTATCAGGATGGAGATTTCGTAGAATACTTCGGCACACGCAATGAGACACTTGACCAGCTCGAGGCAAGATTTAAGCAATCACAGGACCTTGATACTGCCAAGGTGTATCTCCTGAGTCTGTATTGCGGAAGCAGCTACCGCTTCATGAGATACAGCAACGGCCAGTGGGTGAACACCACAGGAACAATGAAGATGGTGGCAGGAAAATGGACAATAACTGGTGACGTGCTCAACCCTGTTGACGGATACGAACTCCTCGCATATACTGGCATGGACTGGTTTATGGGAGTGTCGAGCATCGATGACATGATGGCTCCAGTCAGCGATTCTGCTGCATGGGTGCAGAAACTGGTGGCAAGCGGAGATGTAAGCGCTACGACATTCCCCGCCTGGACACAGTATTTCGAATGTATGATTGACAACGACCAGCTGCAGATAGACCTCGCAATGGGTAGGAAAGTACCATACAACCTTTATGCTTTCCTGAGGTTCTGTAATTCCTGCGACTATTCAAAAGTAGAAGATTACAAGAATATCTGGCGTGACAATCTCAGATACTTCGCTAATCCAAGGTCTCTCTTCACTTACAATGGCTTCACCGACTACCTCGCAGCAGTTGACCAGCAGGCTAAGAATATGCAACCGATGTTCTTCCTCGATGAGGGACAGAGTGTAGAGAATGGTGTATATAAGTGCAGTTGGAAAAATGTGACATTCAGCGGATACGAACCTGCACTGATAATGTATCCTAACAAGATATATGATGCAGATTGCCTGAACGGAAAAGAAAACGAAGGCGATGCTGGAGTAGATTCCGAGGTGGACCCGAACAAACCGAGCGATGAAAATACTGGGTATTCCAATCCTTACGCCGGATGGGGTTCTGTCTTGTGGAACAACATATACCGACAACCAACGGTAATTGATGCTGCAGGGGCTGAAATAAGCATGCAGACCGTAGCTGCTGCTATGCGCGCAACACAGGCGACGGTAAACGGCAAGACACTGGCTCCGTTCTCGCCAGAAGGTGCTATGCACTTCTTCATGGAAGAAATCTGCCACAGATGGCAGAAGACTGTGTCGTCATTCGACGGCGAAAGGAAATTCATACAGCACACCCCTACTGCTGATGCTGTTTATTTCTATGCTTTACACGGTCTGCGCCTGACATCTATCCCAAGTTTCATACAGAAGCGCTTCAGAATAAGAGATGGCTTCTACAAGACAGGATTGTTCTTTACAAGTGTATTCACTGCACGAATCAATGCAGGTGCTGACGCAGCTATTACCATCAAAGCTGCTAAGACGGGATACTTCGGGCTTGGTATAGACAGCAGCGGCGACCTGAAGGAAAGTGTATATCTGGAGGCTGGACAGTCGCATAGCTTCACCAAGTTCCAGCGGACGGACGGAACGAGTATAGAAGGCGCACTGTTATACATCTACCAGTGTGACAGAATTGCGGAGATAGACTTCAATGAAGTAAGCCTGTCAGATACTGCGGACTTCAGAGTATTCACCCTTGCAGAAAAAATCGTAGTAGGAGACACTGGACACAAAACAATGCCTATTGGAGCGTATGCTGCCCTGAGTACGTTGGACATGGGAAGCATGCCGTTCCTGAAGGAACTGGTATTGCGCGATACTGTCATCACTCACGTCGATGCAAGCAAATGTCCACGACTGGAGAAACTGCTTGCCTCTGGCTCAAGGCTGCAAAGCGTGGCTTTCGCGGAGACATCACCTGTTTCCGTAGTGGAGCTGCCAGATACAGTGACAGAGCTGAAGATGGTAAACTTGCCTGTACTGACATACAACGACAACGATGGACTGACCTTTGAAGGTATGGCAAACATCAACAGGCTGCATATCGACGGATGCCCAGCACTCGACGGAAAAAAACTTCTCACTGATGCCATAAGCGCAGGAGCAAGCATAACCAGGATCAGACTGGCTCGTATCGATATGGAAGGCAGCAGTTCAATACTATCTTCTCTTATGGAAAACAGAGTGATTGGACTGGATGCCGACGGAGTGGCGTATGATGAAAGCGGACAATGTAGCGGTCTCACAGGAACATGGACTATGACGAACCTCATAGAAGATGATGAACTGGAAGCACTGCAACAGTATTTCCCTCTGCTCGATATCTATAACGTGCAATATACGATGATAGAAATTGATGACACTGACGAATATGACGGTAACATCAAGAATCTGGAGAATGGGACAAAGGACGGCATAGGTAACGGATACCAGCCAAGCGGACATATCACCAGACTGCAAAGTATGCTGCACGTGTATAAAGGTACATACCTCGGGCAAGGGAGAATGAAGCTGGAGCAGATCAGCGACAGAAATATGTATGAACTTGCCAATGGGGAAGCGTATGACCCTACAGATGCTGCAGGAGAGGGTTATGACAACTTCCTCGGAGTACCGCACTATTGGTACAAAGGCATCAATGACCATCTGGCACAGAAGAAATATTATATACTGTCAACCCTGCAGCAGATGCCAAGAAGCACAGCCAAGAACACAAACCGCAGTGTTATCAGCAAAATATTGTTGCAGGGATTGGCAGCCGTACGCATGGGTGACTTCAGCGTTGGTGACAAGTTCACTAAAGAAAAGCTGTTCTCCTCCACCACGTCAAATGTCTATCGACATGACGTAAGAGGAATGAAGCAGGTACGCTTCCCCTCTGTCAGCAGTTCCACTACTGGATGTTTGTTCCTGGATGAAAACGATTTGGTCATAAAGGTTCAGAAGACAGAGGTGACACACGCACAGAATGACTACATCGATGGGGAATATCTGTTTGTTCCTGTTCCTGAGGGTGCTGCATCCTTCATCTTTACTGCCGCAAGAGACATCGATGATGTAGAGTGTATCGCTGTCGATAGCGACAAGCTCGAAGCAATAGAGCCGGACTGGGTAGAACATAACTTTGAGTTATGCGCCGTAGAAAAAGGATCGGTGGACAGGCTCGTACGCTTCAGAGGCATATCCGGAGCAACACCGAAAGTAGGCACAGGAACCTCTACTACATCAGGACACTGGGAGTATGACGAAAACGGAGACCTGACAGTGGGGGCACCTTCTTCAGTCACCGCACTGAACTACACATGCAAAGACCTGCTAAATCTGGCACGATGCCGTGGAGAAGGATATTTTGCTATAGACTATGAGATGGCAAAGGATATTTCAAATATCTGGATAGCCATACATGGAAGAAGAAACTCCCAAGCAGTAAACGGAGTAGGTGTTGCCCCCAATGTCATCGGACAGACAACTGGCGCAACATTGAACGCACAATACCCATCACCATTCAGAGAGACGACATCAGGAAGAGTGCGCACAATGGGATTGGAAGACTGGTGGGCACACATAGCGGAATGGATGGATGGTGTTGCCGTCAATGTGCCGAGCTGGAAAGCATTCTACAAAAACCATTGCATCGCTCCAAGCGGAAGCCCTGTTAACGGCATCTGGCACATCTGTATGCCTGACGGAACAGAAAGAAGCGTGCGCGGACTCAATACAAATTTGTCTAATGGTGCGGAAGTCGCACGTATGCGCTGGGGACGTTACTGTGACCTGATTCCAAGCAGAGTGGTAACGAATAATAACTTTAACACTTTCTATTGCGACGGTTTTTGGTATCAGATGCTTACCGGGCGTTGTGTGCTTCGCTCTGGCAGCAACTCGAGCCCGAGCGGCGGCATCGCATACGTCTACGCGAATTACGATGCTGCGGGCTCGAGCACCGGCAACGGCTCTCGGCTTGCCTTCAGAGGCGAAATCGAGTTCGTTGAGTAGCAAGCGGAAAAGCGTCAGAGTGAGAGCCTATTATTAGGCTGCTCACTCTCCGCATAGCCGCGTTAGCGGCTCGATTTTTTTTATTTTTTACAAATAACACATGCCTTTTTGAAGAAAAATGTGTATCTTTGCAATCGCTTATAAATAGCAGGCGGATGGTCCCCGAGGGCGTTGTGTGCTTCGCTCTGGCAACAACTCGAACCCGAACAACGGCATCGCATACGTCAACGCGAATAACGATGCTGCGAACTCGAACACCGGCAACGGCTCTCGGCTTACCAGCAAGATACATCTAATTTAATCGCTCCTATACAAAAGTGTCGAGAACACTGAATGCAAGGGCGAGGGACCTGAACCTCGGCAACCCTGCTTCATGCAGAAAGCGGAAAAATAACTTAGTGTCCTGAAGGCATGGACGAGAAAATCATCTTTCCTCTTGACAATCTGATTCCCGAAATTGTCAGCGAGAAGAACATGAACGAGAGCTTTGACTATGTCATCAGCCATCTCGAACATAGCGACCAAAGGGAAACATACCGTCCCCTGAAGACGGCAATAGTGGAGAGCCTACGGCGAGAAATCGGTGCAGGTTCTTTTCGCATAAACAGGGAGGATGTCAGAGACCTGGAAGTGATGGAGGGCGAGAAGCTTAGAAAAGTACAGGCTCCGAAAGTTACCAAACGTGTAGGAATACACGCTATCATAGTCATTGTAGAGAAATACACCTACACCACTCTGATAAAGAATACGGCTGCTTCCATAAAAGGAAGAGGTATGCACTGGCTGCATCACATCGTGGAAGAGGACATAGCCGATGCCCCAGAACTAACCAGATTCTATTATCAGGATGACATCAGCAAGTATTATAACAATATCAGGCACGATATCATGAAAACCATAATAAGGCAATACATCAGCGATGACGTATTACTGCCTATACTGGACTGCTTCATTGACCTGATGCCTGAGGGAATATCGAAGGGACTGCGTTCATCACAATGCTACTCTAACTTGTACCTGAACGATGTGGATCACGAAATGCTGAAGCACGTGGCCAAGTACGACACAGGAAAAGAAATGCGATATCTATATTACCGGTACTGTGATGACGTGGTGATGTTTGCCGCAACGAAAAAAGAACTGTGGCGGCTGAGAAAGATTTATGTCACGGAAATAGAGAAACTGGGGCTGAAGGTAAAGCGGTCTGAAGCAGTCAGGCCTTTAGAAGAGGGACTTGACTTCCTCGGATATGTGCACTTCGGCACTCACTCACTCCTGCGAAAGAGAACGAAAAAGAAGGCTGCACGAAAACTGGCTAAAGTTAAATCCAGAAAGAGAAGGCAGGAGATAATAGGCGCATTTAAGGGTATGGCGTGCCATGCCGATTGTAAGAACCTCTACTATAAACTAACACATCAGAAAATGAAAAAATTTAGTGAAATGGGTGTAAGCTATACACCTGCAGACGGAAAGAAACGCTTTCCTGGCAAAACTGTAAGATTAGGCAGCATAAGCAATATGCCTATCGAAATCCACGACTTCGAGACTGGCATTAAAACTTCACAAGGGGAAGACAGATATATTGTAAGCTTTAGGAATATACAGACGCAGGAATGGGGCAAGTTCTTCACTGCATCAGAGGAAATGAAGAATATCCTCGACCAGATAAGCAACATGGAAGGTGGCTTTCCGTTTGAGACCGTAATAAAAAGTGAACTGTTTGACGGAAACAAAACGAAATATACTTTCACATAAGCCCGTATTTTCATAGATATACCTTTTGCCGTAAATTTGCATCAAATAAAATTTACGACAATGGAAAAGATTTACGGTGCAACTGAAAGATACGACGGCATCCAGCAAATAGGACGCAGACGTTGGGAACTGTTTTACGGATTCGGGAAAGAGGGTGATGAAACCTACCAGTGGCGACAGACCATAGAATACAAGCCCACTCTGCAGGAAATCAAGGATATCATCACAAACCTGATAAATACCGAGACACAGAGAAAGATTCTGGAAGGTATGCAGTACAGGGGGAAAATCGTCTGGCTTTCTCCTGAGAACCAGCGCAACATAGCATTTGCCTATGCGCTGGCGAAAGGCGGTGACATAGACACTATGCCAACTCTGAAGCTCGGTACCGATGAGGACTACGAAATGTATCAGTTCAGGGAGGCTGAAGAAATAATTGCTTTTGCAAAGGAGGTGGAAGCGCACATCGGAAAGTGCATCAGCGACGGAAGACAAGAGAGAGAAGCCATCGACTGGAGTAAATATACATTATAATAATATATGCGGTTCGGGGGAGAATACCCTGAACCGCTTTGTATTTTCAAAGATACAGGAAACAATCTACCTTTGCGGAAAAAAGAAAATGAAAAAGTTATTCTACATCATTACTTTTATTATAGCCACGATGTGGTTATTGACAGGCACGTCATGCAGTCATAAGACTCTACAGTCAGTCGCATGGAAAGACTCCGTCAGCATCAGCGTAAGGACTGACACTGTAACTAAGACTAATGTAGTCACCCAGAAAGTGACAGAGTACAGAGATAGGTGGAACGACCGCTACGTGGTGGTCACTACTGCAGGTGATACCGTTAAGGACTACCGAGAAAAGATTGTCTATATGGAAAAAGAAAGTTACCTGAGGGACAGCGTGGCACTCTATAAGGCAAGACTGGACTCCTTGATGGATACAATCAAACAGGGAGAACAAGAAACTATCACTAAAGAACCACCATTTTGGATGAACTGGAGGTTTCTTGCCTGTTTGGTAGCAATCATTTTTGTAGCATTCTTAATTGCAAGAAAACTATGGTGGAGGTAATGGATAAAACGCTTAGCATAATAGGACTACCTAAACTATGGAACTTCCTTTTATGCACGACATTGGCAGCCGTAACGCCAACCGTCCCATTCGTTACTGCAGTGGTAGTAGCCGCATTCTTCAACGTCTGGTGCGGAATGCGAGCTGACGGAGTTGTAAATATAAGATGTAAGAATTTCTCCTGGAGAAAGTTCGTCTATGCGCTGATGGAACTCATAGCGTTCCTCTTCGTCATTGAGACTATTGCCATGGTGTGCCACTCCATGGGCGACATCGAAGTTAAACAATATGCCTGCAAGACGGCAGCATATCTTATCATATACTGCTACCTTGATAATGGGATGAAGAACCTGTGCAAGGCATATCCCAAGACAAGAGGACTCTGGTACATATACCTATTTGTCCACTTGGATTTCAAAAGGCTCCTGCGCATCAACGACCTCATGGCTATATATGACGAACACTCAAAAAATCAAGAAAATGAAAATAACAAAAGAGCAAATGAAGGCTATAATGCCTAATATCGAGGCGAATATTAAGGCAAACCCTAACTTTAAGGGGTACACCCTCGATGATATCGTTGTGTATCTTAACAGGTACGCAGAAAAGTTCGGCATCACCACACCAGCAAGATGGGCGCACTATCTTGCGCAGATAGCACATGAGAGTGCGGAGATGCGCTACACAAAGGAGATTGCCTCTGGTGCTGCCTATGACACTGGCAGACTCGCGCAGCGTCTTGGCAATACCCCACAAGCTGACGGCGACGGACAGAGATACAAAGGCAGGGGATTGATACAAATCACGGGCAGAGCGAACTATGAAGCCTACAAGAAAAACTGTGGCTTCGATGTAGTGAATTACCCTGACCTTTTATGCCAGCCTGTAGGAGCTATCAAATCCTCCATGTGGTTCTGGAAGACACACGGACTTAACCAGCTCGCAGACAAAGATTTCTTCATGGAGATTACCAAGAAAATCAACGGCGGCACCAACGGTCTGACAGCACGAAGAAAATACCTAATCAGGGCAAAGCAGACGCTGGAGAACTAAAAGAGTTTTTCTGTATTTGTAAAAAAAAGTCTTCTTTTTCTTGCAAATTACAAAAATTATTACTAAATTTGTAACAGAAACAAGAAAAGGAGGAAACGATATGCTTGGAATACTATCTACCATAATGGCTTTATACGGAGTAGGAATGGCAGGAGGAGCAACCGCCTATGCTGTTGGTAGTAGTTTGAAATCGTCTGCAAGCAATAAAGAATCTGCCCTTGTCAAAATCTTTCCACGAAACAAAAAGTCACCTGCAGGGGAAGCCGAACTGAGATATTCCTTCTATTACGAGACTGACAAGAAATATACTGCGAGCGTGGTTTGCAAGAAACTTAAAGCAACCAAATTTATAATAGAAGATACTATGAGCAGTATGGAAGAAAGAATAGAAGAAGTTTTCGCAGACTTCGATAAACGGGCAGCCGAAATATAAGTGTTTTCAAAAACAATAGCTAATCGGTATATTTGCACAAAAAATGTAAATATACCGATTTTTTTTATGGCACATAACGAGGAAAGATTTCTTGCAACCATAGAAATCAACAACGAAAAGGCAAAGTCCAAAATACAGGAATTAGAGAACGAGCGACAGAAGTATATCAACGAACTGTTGCAACTAAGAAAGAAAGAGTCCAAAGCCACAGAAGCTCAAATAAGGCAGGTAGAAAACAGTCTGAAGGATACTACCAAAGCCCTTAATGAGCAACGCAAATATGCAAAGGCTCTTGACAACGTGTTGACACCGCTTGCTGAGAAAACATACTACGATTTACGTAAGGAAGTGAAAACTCTCAGTCAGATCATGCGCGATGGCACGGTAAAAAAAGGCACAAAAGAATGGGAACAATATGCGGAGCGCATCAAGATGGCAAAGAAGGAGATGCGCGAATACACCGAGGCGACCAAGGAGCACCAGTCAATTTTCAGTCGTTTCATCAATTTCCTTAATACAAACTGGGGAGCGTTCACGCAAATCATTGGTACTGCCACAGGTCTGACAGTCACTGCACGCAAGGCAGTTCAGGCGTATGCGGAAATAGAGGAGGAAATGGCCAATGTGCAGAAATACACAGGCATGACCGATGAAAAAATCCGTGAGCTGAACGAGGACCTCAAAAAGATGGACACTCGCACATCAAGAGAAGAGTTAAATAAACTCGCTGGAGAAGCAGGACGTCTGGGTATCCAAGGCAAGGATGCCATACTGGAGTTCGTCGATGCTGCTGACAAAATAAGTGTAGCACTTGGTGACGATCTCGGGGAGAATGCCGTGCGTGATATCGGCAAACTGGCACAAACATTTGGAGATGCTGATGACATGGGACTAAGAGGTGCCATGTTGTCAACAGGTTCCGCAGTAAACGAACTCGCACAGTCATCAAGTGCAGCTGCTGGATACATAGTAGATTTCACGGCCAAGATAGCTGGTTCGGCTAATCAGGCAGGAATAGCACAAACGCAAGTTATGGGATATGCCTCAGTGCTTGACCAGAACATGCAGCACATGGAAACAGCCAGCACGGCACTCTCCCAGCTCATCACAAAGATATATCAGGACCCGGCAAAGTTTGCAAAACTCGCTGGACAGGATATAAAGGAATTCACGGACCTGCTGAGCACAGATGCTAATGCTGCATTGCTGAAGTTCCTTGAAGCTATGCAGCAAAAAGGCGGTTTTGAAAGCCTTGCACCAATGTTTTCAGAAATGGGGCTCTCTGGCACCAGAGCCGTCGGTGTTCTCTCTACTCTTGCTACTAACCTTGAAAACATAAAGGTGCAGCAGGAGATAGCAGCAAAGGCTTTTAAGGATGGTACTTCCGTTCTCAACGAATTTGACAGAATGAATGATACAGTACAAGCTGGCATCGACAAGGCAAAGAAAGCTTTCCACGAGATATTCGTGGAATTGGGTTACAATCTCCAACCCGTAATAAAATACACAATCTCCACCACCGGAATAATAGTCAACGTGCTCGTAGCACTCATCAATGTAGTCAAGAACTGCCGTGTGACACTGATTGCCGCTACCGTTGCGCTGGCTGCATGGAATGCGGCTGCCATAAAAGCTATGGTCATCGAGAAAGTGACAAATGCACTGAAGGCGTGCCGTGCGGCATTCATAGCTCTGACTACAGCCATGAAAATTAACCCATGGGTTGCACTCGCGAGTGTAATCGCAACGGTAGGAGCTGCTATCATCGAATTCAAGAACCGAGAAAGAGAGGCTGCAAAAACAAGTGATGAATTGAGTGCTGCAGCACAGAGGCAGAAGAACGCACAGGAGAAGGTCGGCAAAGCTTCTGAAAATCTTGTCGGCAAATACAGGAGCCTTCAGGAACAATGGAAAAGGTTATCTTCAGAACACCAGAAAATTCAATGGATTAAAAAGAACCAAAGCGCATTCTCGGAACTCAATCTTACGATAATCTCTGTCCATGATGCTGAAATGAAGTTGGTAAGAGATTCAAAAAAGGTCATTGAAGCTTTGAAAGCAACAGCAGAAGCTGCTGCCTTCCAAACGATGCTTCAAGAATCCACAGAAAAATTATTGAATTGGCAGAGAACAACGAATGGTAAGGTAAAGTATAAAAAAGTAGGCAATAAAACATATGAAGACCTTTCTGAAGATGAATTAAAAGCAATCATGGATGACCGAAAGGCTAATGCAGCGAAGCGTGCTGCGAAAGGTCTGCATATTGATGAAAGGACTCTTACACAAGAAGAAATAAACAAGGTTACGGGTATGCGTATAGCTGCCGCACGTAAGACATATCAACAAGAAAGAAAACTACTTCAAGACAATATAGATTATTATGCCGATGCAATGTCTAAAGCAGCCGGGAAAATCAACGCTGCTGAAGATAAAGGAACAATATCAACCAACAGTCCTGGTGCTTCTGGAGGTAAATCCCAAAACAATACAACCGATGACCCAATAAAGAAACAGGAACAGAACTTGAAAACAATATATGACCGTGAAAGCCTGTTAAGGAAGCAGGCTTACGCTCAAGACGTCGTAGATGCTAATCTCACTAACGAGGAAAAGAAACAAGCAGAAGAGGACTACGAGCAGGATATGTATGAACTAAAGCAATCATACTATACCAAGGTACGTAACCTCTATGCAAAAGACAGTGCTGAATGGGTGGCATGGGAGGACAAGCGACTATCCGACCAGATGAACCATGACAGGAAGATTGCTGAAGAACAACAAAAGGCAATGGAGAAAGCTAATGCAGATGCAGAGAAACAGATGCAGGAAGCTCGCAAGCAGTATGGTGACCTCATGCAAGAAATAGCCCCTGTTTATGGCGATGATGAACTTGAAGCGCAAAAACTGCGTCTTGATGCTATCCAGAACATGATGAAAGATTTCCATGACAAGGGTATCATATCTGAAGAGGAATATCAGACAGCCCTCGATGCCATACGTGCAGCACATGCGGAAGTGCAAAAAGAGCAAACTGCACAACAGATAGAAAAGACACGTGAAGCTGTGGAGTTTGCACTTCAGCAGGTCGGAAACATCATAAGTGGTGTCAGTTCATACGTAAGTGCATGTTACCAGGCTGAGATAGCAGAAGTAACAGCACGTTATGATGCAGAGATTGAAGCGGCAAAAAAGGCAGGAAAAGATACTACGAAGCTGGAGAAGAAAAAGCAAAAAGAACTTAATCAGATTCAACTCCGACAGATTGACGCTGAGACGAACATGAGCATCGCAGAAGCACTGGTTAACACAGCTCTTGGTGTTACCATGGCACTAAGGCAAGGAGGTGGAATCTTCGGACCTATCCTTGCAGGTATAGTCACAGCGATGGGCATGTTACAGTTAGCCACAATACAGAAACAAGCAGAGGCAAAGAAAGCAGCTTTAAGCAATGGCTATTACGAAGGTGGTTTCACTGGCGGAAACAACTATCATCGTGAAGCCGGCGTAGTTCATGAAGGAGAATTCGTTGCCAACCATCAGGCTGTGAACAACAAGAATATCGCTCCTGTCCTCTCCCTGATAGACCAGGCACAACGCAGCAACAAGGTTGCCTCACTTAAAGCTGAGGACGTGACTAACGTAATGGGAGGACCTGCAGCTCAGGTGGTAGCTCCCATCGTCAACATACAGACGGACAACAGCGAGTTGCGCAGCACCATGTCGCTGATGAACCAGACAGTGCGCAAATTGTCCGACCAAATAGAGGAAGGCATAGAGACTAACCTCTCTGTGCAGGAATATGAAAAAAAAAGAAAGCATTACCTTAAACTCATAAGAGAATGATACAGATATTTCTTGACGGCAAAGAAGTTATCCCTGCAGCAGGGAAAAACATAAAAATGACAAAGGAAAACCCTTCTCTAACAGAGAAAGGAACATACTCCCTCGATATAGAGCTGCCACTTAACATTCTCGTCAACAGGCAAGTCTTTGGTCCGATAGGCAGGAGTGAGACAAGGAAGCAGAATACGCACTACAGCTGCACCATACGCAACCGTGCCACCATAATTTTTACAGGCGAGGCGAGGATAACGAAGGTTTCCGACCTTGCAGTTTCTGTGCAGGCAACGTCAGACAGAAACGTGGGACTGTCTGCAGACATAGCCAAAAAGTACATCGATGAGGTGTTTATAGGAGAAATATACTATGAAGCTATCTACGGCACAGAGACGGCATCTGGTACTGAATTTAGATTCTATCACAGATTATGGATTCCATACAACAACTACAACGGCAAAACACATGGAGCACCTTTAGTAAAAGGAGAAATTATTCCACCTCCACCTGACAATAAATTTCTTTACATGGCTTTTAATGATAGTAGTGCGCACATGAAAGTTGACGACATATACTACTGGAAGGCTACTGGCATGACTCAGAACGGTGAATACTTTGCGTCTGCAGATGGAAACTTCGTTTTCGTACCTGCATACAACGAAACGAAGAATGAGATGAAGAACGACTTCTTCTGGTGGCAGGTGGAGAAAGGCAAGAACAATTTCGAGTTCTACCAGGTCCCAGAGGTCGCACAGCCACGACTATTCTACATCATAGAGAAACTTTTCTACCAGTTAGGCTACGATGTGGACTTCTCTGAATATTCCGCTCCAATATATAAAAGCATCTATATTGCAAACGCACGCTCCACGCGCTACCCCAACTATATGCTGCCACACTGGACTGTTGCTGAACTACTGGAACAACTGAAGCTTTTTCTTCGTTGTGACATTATTGTTGACGAATACAAGGAAACTATAACATTTCACAGGCGAAGCGAGGATGAAGAAAAAGTGTCAGAGGTGGAGATAACGGAAAACTTTGATGCCGAGGTAAGCGACGAGGAAGCCAAAGAACTCGACAGCAAGTTTACGATAGCCTCCAATATCGGTTACGACCTTAGCGACTCACACGACTATGACCATGCAGACAGAAATCTGCTCATGATGTATAAGAAGAAGGACCTCGGCGTGGTTCATACAAGTGAATGGGAAAACTGGACAGAAGAGGAAAAAGCAAAATATCTGTACGAGAATGCGCATGGGGTGAGAGCCTGCTATAACAAGGATACAAAAAGAATAGTATATATTGACCAATTCAGGGATGTTGTAGTTAATGAGACTGAAGAATTACAAAAGTTGAAAATCTCACCCGTAGGTCTGCAGTATTTCGACTTCGAGGTAAAAAATGTATTCATAGAAAGAAGAGGTCCTGCAGGTCAGTATTCTCCAGTGCAGGAGAATACGATAGAGGCTGTCATGCTTACGATGACCGACGAAAGAGACAGTGGTACCGAAACTTCTGAAGACCTGTGGGCAGACATAAATAACGATGCACCTGAGAAGAGCGAGCCAGAAGACAGGCTTCAGGTGTTCTTTTTTACAGGACTACGAGCTGCTGGCCCCATACAATACGGATGGAGAGTAGTAAATATTGTTCTCGATGGTAACGGAGCCGTTTATTGGGAACCTGAAGGAGAGCAATACAGAATGATAGAAGTTCCTTGCGGATGGACTGACTACACATATAAAAATATGAAATACAACTCCACTCCCTATTCTTTATGTTTAGCGGAAATAGGAGACAGTTCATTAAAGAGAGTAGCTACCTATGGAGAGAATACACAGAAAACACTTGATTTCCGCACGCAGCACACCTTCCAGTTCATCGCTGACACTCCACCAGATGTAGAAAATGTTTTCCTCATTCGAGGCAAGAAATATCTATGTGAAAAGATAGAATATGACATCAAGGAGGATGGAATAGACCCACTGATGACAGGCTACTTCTATGAGGTCATAGAATAGAAAACTACAGCTGCTACCCATAAAGTTTTCTACAGCCTGTCAGAACACTCCCTTATAGTTGAGTATAAGAGGGTTAGCCTCCTTGATGTCAAGAGGAGTATAAGTGTTTGTTATCAGCAGTGAAGAGTGGCGTGCCTGGTCTCTTACGCTGATGGGATCAGTATTGGCACGTAGCATATTCGTAATGCCTGTATCCTTTAGACTGTAGAACTTATATTCGGCAGGCAGCTTCAGGTTACGTCTTACGTGGTAGTTCCAGTAATCGCGGAACTGTTTGCTGTCGTGCCATTCCTTTCCTGGCATACAGTGTTCAGAGAACAGATAATAGTTCCCTGGATAGTCAAAGATAGACAATTCTATCATGAGCTTTACGATATGGTCTGGCAGAGTCAACACTGCATCGTGGCGGTTCTTGGTCTGGTCGCCATGCAGTATGAGAGTCTTTTTCTCGATATGGAAGTCGCTTAGTCTGAGCAAGGACATTTCGTGAGGACGCACGAACATATAATGCAGAATATAGCAGGCAAGCAAGAAATGTTTGTTTTTGCCCTCCAGGAAAGTGCGTATAGCGATAAGAGACTTTTCTGGGATTACAGTTCGATTCTTGGAGCGCGAACGTCTTATGGTCTGCAGTCCTACTGTAGGATCATCGTGAACATATCGACGCGCACGCATCCACCCGAAGAATGTCCTGAGCCATGAGATGTAATTGTTATAAGTCTGGACGGAATTGTTACGCTCTATCAGTATGTAATCCATGAACTTCGACAGCACCATTTCGTCCACCTGATACGGATAGAACACCTTGAATTCCTTCATTCCCTTCCATTCCTCCAGAATCTTCAGGCGAGAGAGGTAATCGCGCACTGTCTCCTCCCTGAAGTTGGAATCGTTATGCAGTTTGATAACATACTGCCTATAGAGTGTGCACACCTCAGACCATGTCAGAAACTGAGCCCCTGCTTTTGCTTCCACCCATGGGTTCCATCCTCTCATAAGCTTCTGTGTCAGTTCCTCGATGAGGGTATGAGCATAGGAGTTACGAGTGCGCACGCTCTTTATGTGGTCGAGCATAATCTTTTTACGATGAAGTTTGCCAAGAGCAGGATCAAAAGAAAGGAAATCAATATAGTTCTCCTTTCCCTTATGATAGACAGGAGGAGTCCACGTTCTTCCGTTAGAAGAACAGCTTACCGCATTAAAAAGAAACTTTTTTTTATCCATTGCTTTACTTTTTTTCGTGCAATGGATTATGAGACATTTATATTTTTTAGTCCGAGATTTGTCCGACCTAAGTTAGGCGACAAATCAAAGAACCGCCGTAAATAGGCGGTTCTCGGAAATTTGTTGTCGGGATGACCAGACTCGAACTGGCGACCACACGCCCCCCAGACGTGTACGCTAACCAACTGCGCTACATCCCGAGACTTCGTACGGGAACGTTAACCAAACGCTTCGCTACGATAACGTAAGCGTTGAAAGCGGTGCAAAGGTACAAAAAATAATTGACAATTGAGAATTGATAATTGAAAGTTTTTATGTAAAGGGGTAAAAAAGTTTGAAAACCTCTGCTTTTGGCTAATCTTTTTTATTTCATCGTAACAAGGATGCGGTTGCCAGAAGCTATTATCTGACGACAGATGTCCTGAATGTCTTGTGGGGTAAGACTGTTGATGAGTTTCATATAGTCCTTGTCTATATTTATGCCATCAGTAATCAGATTGCTTATTACACCCTCCCAATAGCCGTTAGTCAGGATTATGCGGTCATAGTTCTTCTGCTCGTAACCCTTTACCTTGTCCAGTTGCTCAGCGGTAGGACCCTGCTCAGCCATAAGCTGCAGCTGCTCGTGGATGATAGGTAGCAGCTCGTCATACTTGTCTGGGTCGCAACGGAAAGATATTGTGAGTCGGCAGTCCTGCTCAGGACGCTTGTTACAGTCGGCACTGACAGACACACCGTAGGTGCCACCCTTCTCCTCGCGTACCTTTTCTGTATATACCATACGCATAATCTGTGCCAGCACGTCAGCCTTGATTATGTTCATCTCTGTATATGGCATAGGGGTAGAATACACCACGCCAGTGAGTGCTGACGGAGTCTTCTGATCTATCTGGAATATGCACTCACGCTGTCCCTTCTGCAGGCGACTACGATATGGTCCGCAGTCTGGCGTCTTGGCATTCTTTGTGATGCCTGGCAGCGAAGCCACATACTGCTTGAGCATAGCCTCGAGTTCCTTCGTGTCCACATCGCCCGTAATGATAAGGTTCATGCCTGCGAGGTCGCTGAAACGCTCATTATATATCTCGTAAATGCGGTTGAGAGAAACATCCTTCAGACGCTCCACTGTCATAGGTTGGGTGCGAGGTGTGTTGCCATACTTGGTTATGCGCAGCGAGTCGCCAAAGACCACCTGAGGCGATGCAGCCCTGTTTTTGAGCACTGTGCGCTGACGCTCTATGATGGAATTGAACATCGCCTCGTCCTTACGTGGCTGGGTGAGGGTGAGATACATCACCTCCATCCACGTCTTTATGTCCTCAGTCTTACACTTGCCCTTAACACCCTCTACCTCACTTGTTATGAATGGGCTCACACTGATGTTCTTGCCTGAGCAGCGACGCTCCAGTTCCATATAGTCCATATCAGCTACGCCACTCATCTCAATCACGTTGCTCAGGTATTTGAGTGATGGTACATCCTTATCCTCATACAGACTGCTGCCACCCAGTCTGAGCATATCAAGCCTCACCATCTTAGGCTCCAGCTGGGTAGGCTTTACAAATACGTTAATGCCATTGCTCAGCGCATACTTGGTGTAGCCCACCTCTGCCTCTATCTTTGACAGTATCTTGCCCTTCTTAGGCAGTTTCTTAATGAGCGTGCGGTCAATAGGTTTGTTGACGTTAGTGTTCTCATACTGCTTCTGCTCAGCAGCCAGCAGCCAGCCCTTCAACTGCTCTTTAGTAGGCATGGTATAAGGCTGCTCGTTCCATTTCGTAGGTCCATAAGCTATGCACACCTGGTTATAGCCACCCTTCTCAGGGTCGCTGATGATGCGCTTTGCCGTAGCATTTACATCGTCGAGGGTCACAGTCTGCATACACTGCTTCTCTATTGCACTATACTGCTCTATCGACATCAGGTCTTCGGCATCACAAAAGTGCGTAACAATCTTGTTCACGTATTCCGCATTGCGTGTCTTGTCCTTATTGTCCAGGCGTGTCTGCATAGCCATATCCATCTCTTCCTTGGCAAACTGCAGTTCTGCCTCAGTAAAGCCGTATGCCCTCACCTTCTCCACTATCTCCATCACAGCATCGATGCCAGCCTGCGGGTTGTCAGGCAGCAGACCTATCATGATGTTGAAGGCATATTTAGCATCAGTAAGAAAGAAAGCACCGTCATAGCAGTTAGCATACACCACCTTAGGGTGCTCCACCTTGGTCAGCTCCTTAAGTCGCTGCTGCATCATCGAGCTCACCAGCTCTTCCTTGTAACCTTCTGCATATCTCTCTGTGGTAGCCCTTTCGTTACGAGCCACACCGTCACGCTTCATGTATAGCGAGAGGTTAAGCGTAGGCTGCTCGTCGTCGGTGCTGGTGAAGAGTATCATCTCCTCATTGTCGGGCACGCTGTAATACACCCTCTCTGCCGCATCGGCAGCAGGGGCTGGTATGTCGCTGAATATAGCCTTTATCTTCTGCTCTATCTCGTCAGCATTCACGTCGCCCACCACTATGATAGCCTGCAGGTCGGGACGGTACCACTTCTTGTAGTAGTCCCTCAATGACTGGTATGCAAAGTTATTGATTATGTCGAGGTGACCTATAGGCAGGCAGTCGGCATACTTGCTGCCTGCATACACCACGGGTGTTGCCTCCTCCATTATGCGTTGTATGGCACGTGCGGCGCGCCTTGTGCGCCACTCCTCGCGTATCACACCACGCTCCTGGTCTATCTCGTTGTCACGCAACAGCAGCGAGTGACTCCAGTCGTGGAGTATGAGCAGACAGGTATCGCTCACCCCGCTCTTGGTGACGGGTGCGTTGGCTATGTTATACACCGTCTCCTCTATAGAGGTGTAGGCATTGAGGTCGGCACCAAACTTTATGCCGTTGCGCTCACACCAGTTGCGTATGGAGTTAGCCTCGCCGTTGCCACCGTTGAAGTGCTGTGTGCCGTTAAACGCCATGTGCTCCAGGAAGTGCGCCAGTCCCCTCTGCTCAGGCTCCTCCAATATGCTGCCCACGCGCTGGGCTATGTAGAAGTCAGCCTGACCGGGCGTCTGGTCGTTATGGCGTATGAAGTACGTCAGTCCGTTACTCAACTTACCCACCTTCATGTCGGGGTCTTGTGGCAGCGGAGCTGCAAACGAAACAAAGGCGCACCATAGTGCGCCCAGTAATATAGCTAAAGTTTTTCTCATATTATTCTTTTACTATTAAGTAGCCGATTCTCTGGTCTGCGTCAGCAAGTACGTAGAGGTAATCTGGTATTATCTGCACCGTAATCTTGTTCAGCTTGCCAACTGCGCCACCTTCTGTGTAGTTTGTGAAAAAGCTGTCAGAAAACTGTATCGTGTTGGTGATATTCTCACGCGTAGTGGTGTAAGTATCATCCTCATTCTTCACCTGTACGTCATACTTCACAGAAATAATAGGCTTAAAGTCTTTCGAAGGAATAGCAAAGAAATCAGCGCCCCACTTTCCCTTAGTAGTTACCTCACGGTTTGTGTAGCCTATACGCATAGTACCATAGCCGCTATTGTAGGTGTCATCCACGTCCTTATACATTACCGCTGTGCCATTCTCAGCGCTGCCGTTGTTTACGTAAGGCACGGTGTAGGCTATTGCTGAACCCTTTTTCTCTATATTCGACCATGTCACGTTCCCTGCTGTCCATGTTCCTGCTGACGGGTCGTAGGTGTATGTACGGCTTACCAAACCCTTGTATGGCAGTACGTCTGCAGCACCTGTGATTTTCACCTCCTTGATGAGGAAGTCACGCAGGTCGCTCATCTCCGTGCCCAGTTGGAACTCCAGGCTGAATCCTGTCAGTACCTGGTCCATCTGGAAGTTTATCGTCTCTCCCACCCTTGTCTTGTGCACAGGAGCAGCACAGATAAGCGGAGTAGTAGCTACGTCGCTTGTTACGGAGTTTTCCAACTCTACGGGGAAACTCAGTGTGTATTCGTTGCCAGCCTTTTCCAATTTCACGCCGTTGCGCGGAGCAGGTGCTATGCTCGTATCGTCATCCTTCTTTGGCATATAGCCGAAGAAGTCGAAGGACTCACACCAAGTGTAGTCAGCCCAATACTTCAATGGAGAGTAAGTCCACGTAGTGCCGTCTGTTGTACTCACCAGCTGGTTATCAAAGAGGTTCGCCTTTGAGTCAATGTTTTGGTTGTATATACCATACACGCCAAAAGAAGTAGGGTCACCTATTTCCCACGCGCGGTAGCCCTCTGCTGGTGCTTTCGATGTCAGTTCACTTATGCCAGAGCCTATGCTGAACGACACCATCTTTGTCTCGTCACTCTGCGTAGTCAGGAAATCGTCGTTCGAACAGCCCACCAGCGCCAATGTAAACATCAGCGCCAACAGGTATTGTATGTTATATCTCTTTTTCATTATATTAAATTATCGTATTTTATGCATTATCGTCTTATTACCAGTCCTCAGTACCTGTGCCATCAGCGTTGGTGAACTCTGTACCAGTTTTCCATGTCTCTATAGAGATTTCCTCGAAGGTTATAGGTTGGTCTGGGTTCAATCCTACAATGGTCCACTGATACAGTCCACCCGCTGTTATGTTGTATTTAGCCAGGTTTGTAGCTTTGTAACATTTCCTCGTATATCTGGTCATCTTTTGAGCAGGCGTCAAATCTGCAAATTGTTCCGCTGTAAGAGAAGTTCCTTTTGCGGCATTGAAAGCATCTACATCAGCATATACCATCATCTTTTGGGCATCTGTCAACTCCTTGAATTGCTCTTCTGTTAGCGACCTATGGTTGTCATTATTATAATCAACGAAATTAGTGTATAATTTTATCTTATCATTTGTAGGAAGCGTAGCGAAATTTTCTGATGTTATACCATTAGAGTGGTCGGCATTATAATCTTCAACGTTGGTATAATAAAGCGGTTCTCTACCTATGAGATACAATACGCTATTTTCTGTTTCTTCTGCTGACAAATCAATAGGAGCTATCATCATATATGCAGTCATTACCCAACCTATTGAGCCTCCATAATAATTATCGTCATTTACTGCACTTTTATAATAGTCAAAGCCATAATCGCCCAGTTGCAGTGATGTGACATGACTATCCTTGGTAGGTGTCGCAGCGTACTCTCCTGTACCACCATTCAGAGTTGTAGTATGCACGAACTTCTTTGTCGCATTATACAACTGCAGACTATCAAATACAACCTTCTCTGGCACCTTCATAAAAAAACGTACCACAGAACCTAAACGTGACATTTCGAAGTGCATCATACCGGCAACATCGGTTGCTGCACGTTCTTTATCTACCAAGTAATCAAACTTAGCAAGATTTTCACATGCTGCCTCCTCTGATGCCACGTATTTTTCTAATCTTTTAGCATCAGGTGTTGTATTATAACCTATACCATCCAAATAGCATTTAATCTTTGGAGACTCCTTCTGCTTCTGTCCTTCGTATGTTATAGGAATATCACGATAATCCCTATCATCTCTTATGTATGGATATACTGCAATATAACTCTCATTGAAATGTGCTGTTACATCATCATCCTCGCCTTCAAAAATACCTATAGACTTTGTGCCAGACTGCTTTACAGCCTTTATCTCCCATTCCTGAGATGTACTGCTTCCAGCTTCGTATGTCTTTTGTTCTCCTTTTTCTACGTATTTCACAGGATAGACAATAATCTTATCCCCTATAGTCCATGAGAACGCAGCCTGTCCTGTTCTGTAATCATAATTAAGAGTAGATTTCGATATTGGCATTTCATTGCCTTTCCATGAAGCATCCGGAAGAATCAGTGGCATGGAGATATAGTTTTTATTATCAGCTATCTGCTCTGCCTCAGAGATACCTGCATTTGTCTGCACAAAATCATCATCAGAGCAAGATGAGAAAACTAACGATAACGCGAACGCTAACGTTAACGTGAACAATATGTCTTTAAATTCCTTCTTCATTTCTGTCTATGAATTATGAATTATTATTTTATTCTTAAAGAACTTCCTCGTCTGGGTCGGCATATTCGCCTTCTCCTGAAAACTCCAGCGTAGTGCTTCCTGTGAGTATTGTTGTCAACATTTTCTGCACTTTCATCTCTGGAGCAATGTATTCCTTCCTAATCACCTTAATAACTTCTTTCTGCTTTGTATGTATAGCTGACCTTTTTGGGGCGAATTAATCATAACGCCGTTTATGTCAAACTTGTTTTCATTCTTGCTCTCAACCGTCTCCACCACGCTGTTCACTGCCGTTGGTGCGAAACTAAAGTCATAACTGTCTTGTTCAGCATCCGTTGGCGTTGCCCAGCATTTTCCTGCCGGTATGTTGTATGTCTTTGCTGCATCAGCCTTATAGAACTTCACCACTCCGTTCAGTTTCTGCAGTATGTAGCCCTCGTTAGTGGTCTGGCTCTTTACAGCGCCTGTCAGATAACCGCTCTTCACGTAGCCTGCCTCGGGGTACTGGCTTGCGTCCACCTCGCCCTGCAGCGTACCATTATACCCACTCTCACTATATAATATATAAGGTGTGTAGGCGTCTATTTGCGTTGCCTCCGTCAGGTAGAACACTTTTTCCTCATCGCTCTTGCTATTACAGGTATAAGCCTTCAAGCCTGCTGGCAGTTCTGTAGCGAAAGGCAGTATCACTGTTGACCATTTGTTAGCTGATGAAACAGACAAGTCTGCCTTTGCGGAGGTGCCGATGGTGATGTCATACGAAGCATCTGCAGGCTCGTACTTTGTCTCATCAGCCGTTGTGAGGTTTTGCTTTTTCAACTCTACACTTGCTTTTCCTGGTTTAGCGTATGTAGAAGCGGTAAGACCTATATAGTACAGCGAACCTGCCTCGCTTGTGAAGTCTGTTGAAGGAGAGGCATAGCAAATCAGCCTAAGTCTATTTTCCGACTCCGTATAAGACACGTCAAGGTTATGCTTATACTTACGAGATGACTTTGGCAATATGCCGCCTTCTACCTCATAGACATCCAATTCGCCCTCATAGTAAGCTGGCGCTACCCCATCGGGTAAGTATATATCTACATTGAAAGCCGCATATTTTCTCACCGCGCTGACAACAGACAATGTTGCATACTGTGTCTCTTCATCGTCACCAGGACTGAGTGTCACATCTGACAACACAAGTTTGTCAACCGTGCTATCAGCCCATGTCAAAGTCGTTGACATCAGCACCGTTATTAGTACAAGGAGTTTTATGTTGAGTTTCATTATCATTTTCTCTGATATATATTAACTATTCCGACTACGTCAGTAACGTCTATCACACCATCGCCATCAATGTCTGCCACGTTAAAGTCCAGTTCGTCGGTAGTATCATTCTGGAAATGGTTTACTACAATCACCACATCTGTCACGTCCACTGTTCCGTCAAGGTTCACGTCACCCAGCAGGAAGGGTGTCAGCTTGTTCTCTGTGTCGAGAGTGAAGTCTGGTGCGTATGCCGTTGCCGTCGTTATTTGGTTGGCAGTTGGCTGGCTGTCTTCTATGTCGAGTTGCAGTGAGAGCACCTCGTTGGTGTCTTCATCTGCGCCGCTGTTGTCATTCTTTATGCGGAAATAGTTTTCGTTTCCCACGCTTACGGGGTAAACCTTTCCCGCCTGTATGTTAACGCCTGCTATGTATGTCTGCAGTGCAGAGCCGTCTGTGGCGTTTATAGACAGCTGCAATGGCTTTCCTGTAAGGTCTGTCGGTGCCGTCATTATGTAGGCTATGAGCGAGTCGCCTGCCTCTACCGTTATCTTGTCGAGCGTCAGCGTTGCCGTTGGGGCCGTTGCTGTCGTGGTTATTGATTGGTTCACCACATTCATTGATGCCGTTGTCGAAAATATATTCTCGTTTGTTTTAGATTTTATTACTATAGAGTTAAATGTCATCTGTGTTGGTACATAGCAAGCAAGGCGAATTATACTGCCATAATGCGCAAAAGTGAAGTTTGCTCCTGCCGCCGTTGTAGTTGCCTGTGTCACCATATAGTCAAACGCTGCAAGGTGTGACAGGTCTTTATTTGTTATCTGCATCTGTCCAGAGTATGATACTGGGAGATCAGTCATAACATTATAGTTATTGAAGTAATCTGAATTATAAGGATAGTAACCATAATAATGAGTATTTGTTGTCATATACCATCCATTACCAGTTACAGTAGCGATATGAGCGTCTAAGGAATTTATACTTTTCATGGTCATCATTATTCGACTACCACTTACTGTGTAGAATCCTACTCGATCTTTGTTATTCCACGTCACTTTTGCCCCGCCATTACTGCAGAATGTAAGGTCTGTTGCTAACATTGTCATCATATGACAAATCAACACTACGAGTATCAGAATTAACTTCTTCACCGTTTAATACAACTCGTTTATCAGAAAATCATCGTACCCATCCGAAGATTTTGAGTTTTCTGACGAACTCTCCTCTATTTCTTCGAAACCAAGGTCTAAACTACTCCCACCAAACAGGTTTCCACCTCCTGTACCACCTCCTGTACCAGAACCAGATGTAGTATTATTGGTTCCCGCCATCAGCATCTCCCTTTCATCTTCTTCGATTTCCTCGAAGGCGACGCGAGGTGGCAAGTAGATTTTCTTTAGCAATATGTTTTTTTCCTTAATCAACACTTTATTTCCTATATTTTTTTAAGGTTTCAAACAAAAAGACATATCCGTTATGCAAAATTACTCATTTATTATTAAACGAGCAAAGAAAAAACATGATAATTTCGTTAATTATCCTATTTTTCTCCTATTTTTACGGTTATAATGTCTTTATTCATTAGTTTTATTGTCGGTTTAATTAGTTTTCTTATCGGTTTTAATCGGTATCTCATACTGGTCTTTGCAGACGCTAAGCAAGGACGCGCGGTGGCTAAGCAAGGGCGTGCGGTTGCTTAGTAACCGCGTCTGGTTGCTAAGCAAGGGCGCGCGGGCGCTTAGTATCCCCCTCCCCCCTTATGGGGAGGAAGGGGGGGGCGCCTTTAGTATGCTATCTTCCTGCCGTTGACGATATATACCCTGCCCTTGATCATTTCAGAGCGCTTTACTCTCTGACCGTAGATGGTGTATATCTTCTCGCTGTCATCGTCGGCAGCACTGTCAATCCTGTTGATGCTGGTAGCTTCATCATCGAGGAAGATGAATCCAGTGCTGTTGCTACTGCCGGAAATCACTATGCTTCCCGTTCCACCTGTGCCTACATAGCTACCATCAAGGTATGCTCTGTTGGCATTGAGATAAGCACCAGTGTAGGTATAGAATCCTAAGCCGTAGTTTGCCTTATAATACAAGGTGTAAACCTCCTTACCAGCACGACTCACTGTCTCTACCGTACCGTCGAGAATACTCATCCTACCAGCCTTAACAGCTGTATAGTCTCTGTAAGCATCGCCGCTGAGGTCGCCAGTGGTATATTTGCCATCGCTGTCGGTGTAAGCGAAGGTGAATGTGCCAGGCTTACCCTTCACGATGTAGCCCTGGTTCTTCTCAAGTATGTCAACACGCTTGAGTGTCATTGATATCGGTGTTACGTTGACTACGGCATATACGTAGGCATCAGCCTTGTCATTGTCGTCAGCCACCGTAGGAGCCTTAGCGTTATAGTCCAGATAAACTGTTGACCAGCACCAGTCTTCATTCTTTCCTGTTGAGCTGTTATAGATAGGAGCCTGCTGGCTGGTTGTCAGCGTGAGCTTATAAGACTCATGCACCTCGTAGGTGAACTCGTTAGAAGGCTCACCTAAGCCGCCACGCTGGTTGGCTGCACGCACGATGAAGGTTCTGCCAATCTGTGCGTCGTCCAGTTCATAGCTTGTGTCGGCTGTGATGGCAAAGAGTTCATCGTCGCCACTGTCCGTCTTGCGGAAGATGAAGTAGCAGAGAGCCTCGCTCTGTCCGTCCCATGACAGTGAGCGGTCAACGCTGGTGAGGTTAGCACCCTCCATGCTCACCTGCTTGGTGTAGATGGTTGGGTCATAACCGTCTGTTCCGCCCAGTGCGTTGTGCACGGTGTATTCAGCAGCCTCGGCAGGTGTCATTACAGGAGCGTAAGAACCTGCGCCTGGTGATGAAGCACGCATTGAGCGTGTAGAGAGGTCAATGAGTGCGCCGTTGGCATCAGTAGAGCCAAACTCATGGAAGCGCAGTACCAGTCCGCTTGAAGACATCTGCTTGTATCCGTCGGCACTTGGCAGCACGTTATACTTAGTATAGAGGAATGTAGCCGCCGGGCTGTTGCTCCAAGGACGTGCCAAGGTGAACTTGTTGTTGCACGTGTTGAAGGTTGTCTCGTCCTCAGCCGTTATCTGGCATTTGTTGAATACATAGCCCCACAACTGTGTAGCGTAGGTACGAGGAGCCATCATGTTGGAAGCGTTGCCTGCCTTGCCGTTGCGCAGGATGAGGTTACACCTCTCAAACCAGTGGTCGCCGTCGCCGCAGAAGAAGTCAACATAACCCTTGATGGTACAATCCTCGAAGTAGCCACGAGAGTCGCTATACTGGTTGCTGCCATTGCTGTAGTATGTATCCTGCCAGCTGTCCATCGTCACATTCTTCATGATGGTCTTCACGCCACGGTCACGCAGCACTACGCCACGGGCAGCCTGTGCACTGTTGGAGCCCTGGCTTGCCATACTCGTCTTGTAGTCGAAGGCATTGGTGAGCGTCATATCCTGAACATAGAAGCCCGTCACACCGCTTACGAAGAACGTGCTGGTGTATGAGATACCCTCAATCTCAGGCTTGTTGAAGAGCTTGGTGTTAGCCTCGCTCTGACCTGTAATAGAAAGGTTCTCGCGCGTGATGGTCGTCATGCCGTTGTATATCTTCTTGCCCATCAGGTCATCACGCAGTGCGCCGCTGTTGTCAGCAGGTGCCGCACCGTTGCTGCTGCTTGCCGCCGTGATGGCTCCAGTCGGGGTGTTACCCTTTATCTGGTATTCACCGTCAGGCACGAAGATGTAGAAGCGGTCGGTGCCGCCGGCAGCGTGTGCCATAGCAAGACCTTCGTCGATAGTACCATAAGCGATGCCAGCCTTGGCAAGATTGGCAATAAGCTCGTCGCTTGCCACCTGTCTCTTCACGCCAGAGGTGTAGTTCTGCTCTGGGTTGGTAGAGTTGAACGTGTGGGTCTGCTTATGCGTTACCACGAAGTCCACGTTGCGGTTGTCAATGTGCATTGACGTAGCCGCCGTGTGGAACGTGAAGCTTATATCCCCGCCTTCAAATGCCGTTCCATACACATCCGTGAGTGCACTTGCAGGCACGGTGAATGTGTAGTCCTTATCCACATCAAGGTTCCAGTAGCGGAAGGTGAGCGTCTTGCCCGTCGTAGCCGAAACGTCCTGTCCCAGTCCGTTGTTGGCAGCAGCCACCTGTGTTGGGAGCATATTGTGGTCGAAGGTGAGGCTGATAGCGCCGTTGGTAGCCAGCTTGGTGCCTGACTCCAGGTAGGTCTGCATCGTGCCATTCACGTCGCGAGCCTTGACAAGCAGGTTGTTCATCTCCACCCTCTGCAGCACAGGAGCCGTAGTAGAGATATATGTTATATTGAAGTCCAGCTTATAGATAGCCACCGTAGCACCTTTCGCCGTCTTGACGATTATGGTAGCCGTAGGAGCCTCCTTCGTAGGCTGTATTATCGTTACCACTGCATCGTTCTGGTCTGCCTTAGCCTTAACCACCGGCATAGCCGCGGTAGTGCTCAGCTCCATGGCGATGTCCATGCTGTGGGTGTCGCTGTTCTTCAGGGCGTTGATGGTGTAAGCCTCAAAGTCGGTGCCGAATGAGCCCAGTGCTATGTTGTTAACCGTTACATAGTCGAGCTGTGGCAGTCCGTCGTTGCTTACCTTGCCATACTCCGCCTTAATCATCTTGAAGTAGCCGGCGTCGCCCATGAACTCTATGTTCTGTGAAGACTCTTCGCCCGTGTAGCTTACGCTGTAGCTGTAGTCGTTGGTGCCAGCGCCCTCGGTGTTGTCCTTAGAGCCTGAGCCGTAGCTTGTGCTGCTCGTGCCACCCTTGCTGCCTATAGCACCAGCTATCTTGGTGGTAGAGAGCTGTCCGTTAGCCGTCACGAGGCTTATGGTTGTCTTCTTGTTGGTAGGCACTGCTATCTTGGAAGCTGCGTTTATCTGGCAGCGGTAGTCAGCCGCACTGTTATCTACCTTGGCGCCAGACTCGCTACAGTCTATCTTCAGGTCGAGGTCTATGTATCTGCCGTCACCCAGAGTGAGCTGTGACACATATACGCCCGAACTCTTCTGATACTTCAGCAGCGGAGCGTTGCCATACTTCACGATATCCTTACCCGTAGCGAGCGGCCACTCCACGGTAGCACCCGTTGAAGGAATGTCGAAGAGGGTGAAGTCGTTGATTTCAAATACCGGAGTGAGGTAGAGGTCTGCGCTTGGCAGGTATTCCTTGCCCCATTCATATTTGTTCTCGCCCGTCGGTGTGCCGTCAGCGTTCACGGCATTTCTGCCGTTCTCGTCCATCCAGTACTTCAGGGTGTAGCCCTCGAGGTAGAGTGTCTGGTTCTTGGCAGGCATGGTGAATGCCTCGCCGTTCTCCACCACTGCCACGCCAGGAGCCTCGCCCGCAGCCTGTGTGCCAGGGCTGTAGGTTACCTGCCACTTCTGGCGGTCGCCATACACAGCCTCAACCACTGTTGCGTAGGTCTGCATACGGAATTTCAGTGTGTATTCCTTCTCCGAGCTGTCGTCGGCAGGCTTGGTGATGGTGTAGCCCTTAGCAGCTGCGGCCGTCAAGTCCTCATCAGTTATCACGCTGATGGTGTCGCCATCCACTACGAATGCCTTCAGCTCGTAGAGACGCTCACGTGTAGCCTTCACCTTCACGTAAGAACCGAGTGGCAAGGTATATACATTGCCGTCGGTGGTGTAATCCACGTCTGAATCCTCCTCGTCGTCAAGTTTTGCCTCTGTGGTGCTTACCTTTACAAGTTCGTTGCTACCCCATACAGGGTTGTTGGTGGTAGTGGTCAGCGTAACATGGTCGGCAGCAGGCAGCTGTGCACGTATGTACTTGAAGTACGTGTGGTCCTTGCCTATCACGAGGTCGATGGATGTCTTGGTGCTGTGAGTGGTGTAGTTGTAGTAATACACTGGTATGTCGTTCTCTGTACGCATGGTGTATTCCAGTGGCACCTCGCCGTCGATGGTGGTAGAAGACAGCTTGTGGTATGTCACGAAGGTGAACTTAGCACCTAAGCCTGAAGGTATGGTTATCACCGTGCCTTGGTCGAAGTGACACCACTCGTCCAGTGCCGTGTTGTCTGCCGTACCCTTGATGTGCAGAGGCACGTCAATAACCTGGTCACCATTGATAGTGGTGTGGGTAGCGTAGTCGAACTCAGAGGTAGGGTCGTCGAAGTACAGGCGCTGAGCCATGTATGCCGTGCGGAAATCCCATGTGATGTCGGCAGGAGTAGTACGATAGTCGAACTGCTCCGGGTTAGCCTTGAAGATAGGTATGATATTACGTTTATCACCCTCATTCTGGAAATAGTAGTACGTACCGATGTTGTACTCCTCAACGCCAGAATTATACATCGTTGCTGGCTCCTTAGGATCAAATCCTGCAATGTATGCCCAGTGCATCAGCGTGTAGTCCTTCTTATACAGCGTGTAGTTTGTCGGTATATACAGCGCCGTAGTAGTACGGCTTGCAGGGAAGTAGTAGTTAGGATACTGGTGGGTATATAGATATTTGCCCTGCTTGTTCTGAGGAATCTCTATAGAGTCGCCAGGAGCAAGCGTAGTACCGAACGGCTCATAATGAGTAGCATCAATATATCTGCCTGCCCACTGCAACTGATAGTAAACCGTACCCCTCTTGCCTTCCTCGAACACTGCTACGTAGTCGTTCTCGGCATTGGCATCGCTTACTACGATGGTAAGCTTGCCGTTGGCATCACATGATACGCCAGTTGGCCAAGTACCTGCGCCGTATGCCACGCCCTCGGCATTAGTCCATCGGTCAAATCTGTAACCTATCTTCGGGGTAGGTGTGATGGTGATGATAGAGTCGTTAGGGAACATGGTATATTCATCCTCTGCCGACTTGCCCGTCTGCGAGTCTATGCGCAGCGTACCCGTAGAGAGTGGCGTTACGGAAGTCTTGTAGGCATGAACGGTGTTTTGCTTCAGCAAGATATTCACAACCGTGTTAGGCTGGATGGTGAATGAGCCAGTTGCCGTCTTCTTGTCTTCACTTACGGTTATGCTTGGCGATGTAGAACCGCTTGCAGAGGTGAATGTAATATCATCACTCGCGTCTGCATTCTGGAAGTAGAAGCTATAGCCCGGAACAACCTTTATGTTAAGACGTGAGCCTGCATTATAGCGACCGTCACAGTTCTTGTTAGCCTCGGTCAGTGTCACCTTCACAGCCCTCTGCTTTATCTGCTCATCGGTCAGCTCCAGCTTGTTAGGCAGGATGTTGACGTGACCCTCGTGGAAGTCAACGCTTACGCTGAGGTCATAGAGTGCAGGATAAACCACTGACAGGCTCTCCATGAACACTGAGCCGAAGTTCAGTCCGCCCACCGTCTTGGTGGTTGTGGCAGGAGCGTCAGGAGCCATGTAGCGTGCGCTCTCCTTAGAGGTGAGCGTAGCAATGGTGTCGGTAGCTGATGTGTAGTCGAACACACCACCGTTGGCAAGGTTGCCAGCTCCGTAAGTGGCATTGATGG
>Ga0310691_10000515_pt1 | contig 71240 bp, 63 predicted proteins | sample 176DNAGHGlowgp2_FD_203887 | JGI IMG/M metagenome (GOLD analysis project Ga0310691, IMG submission 203887) | Sheep rumen microbial communities from Palmerston North, Manawatu-Wanganui, New Zealand - 1766 DNA GHGlow gp2 (v2) (version 2) | ecosystem: Host-associated > Mammals > Digestive system >...
CAATCTCTTAAATTATGGAATAGTATATATAAGCACCATAAAATTAACAATAAATCTTGTGGTTTATTGGGAGGAGAAGAAGAATGGAGAATCGTTCTGAAATTACGAATGTGGAACTTGAGAAAAGCAAAGTGATTATTTCGAAAATCACGGATTGCTATTATAAAAAGATGGTCGGACAGACACGACTCGGATGGTCTCTTCTGATCTCCATCATCTCGAACGGACATATCCTTCTGGAGTCAGTCCCGGGTCTTGCGAAGACTACAGCGGCGAAAACGCTCACAGATGCGGTGAATGGTAAATTCTCCCGTATCCAGTGTACCCCGGACCTTCTCCCGAGTGATATTATCGGTACACAGATCTTCAACTATACAACCAATACATTCGAAACGAAGCTTGGTCCGGTATATGCGAACTTCGTTCTTCTTGATGAGATCAACCGAAGCAGTGCGAAGACCCAGAGTGCTATGCTCGAAGTCATGCAGGAGCACCAGACAACGATCGGTGGCTACAACTACGCTATGCCGAAGATCTTCACAGTCATCGCAACACAGAACCCGATCGAGCAGGAAGGTACCTATTTACTTTCTGAGGCACAGCTCGACCGTTTCCTGATTAAAGAAAAGATCGATTACCCGACACAGGACGAAGAGTTCGAGATTCTGAACCGTATTGAGAAAGATGTATTCTCGAAGTCCGAAGCCGTTGTTGAACTGGAAGATGTATACTTCCTCCAGCAGATGGCCAACAAGGTATATCTTGACGATGCGATCAAGAGATATATCATCCAGATCGTAAATGCGACGAGGCATCCTGCAGATGTGATCGGTAAAGATCTTGCAGAGTATATCACACTTGGTTCGAGTACTCGTGGCTGCATCTCGTTGATGGAGGTCTCCAAGGCCGTCGCACTTATTAACGGAAGAAGTTATGTTACGCCTGACGATGTGAAAACTCTGATCCACAGCGTTCTTCGTCACCGCATTTCTCTGAACTTTGCTGCTGTAGCCGATGGAGTAACAGAAGAGCAGATTATCGATAAGATCGTAGGAGCAACGCCGACGCCATGATTCTTGACTACATTACAAGAATAAAAGCGAATATCTCTATTCACACGAATATTAAGGCCACCAGTATTCTCGATGGTTCATATAAGTCTGTCTTTATGGGCAGAAGCCTGAATTTCGAGGATCTCCGGGAATACATTCCCGGTGACAATATCCGTGATATTGACTGGAAAGCCTCTTCGCGCAGCCGTATGCTCCTTGTTAAGCGTTATATCGCCGAGAAGAAGCATAACATCCTCATTATCTTCGACACAGGTGCGAAAATGATTGCTGATACAGATAAAGGGGAAACAAAGAAGGACGTGGCGATCTACGCAGGTGGTACACTTTCCTATCTGGCCTATTCGAACGGAGATTTCGTCGGTTCTCTTTATAATATTGACGGCAAGATGCGTTTCTTCCCTTTGCGGACCCGTCTTTATGATATTGAGCACTTCCTTTCACAGTATGACAAAGATGTTCAGAATTCGAAGAGATCCGATCTGAACAAGAGCCTCGAGTATCTTCTTAAGAATTTCAGAAGAAAGATGGTCGTTTTTGTCATCACAGATCAGACCGGCACGGCTTCGGTATCCGAGGCTGTTCTGCGAAAGCTCATCTGTCAGCACGATATTCTGTTCATCAATGTGAATGACGCAGATATAACCGGAGACCATGCCTTTAAGGTAGAGAAGAACAGATATGTGCCCCGTTTCGTTACTATGGACAAGAAACTGGCACGTATAGAGAAAGAGATGAAAGAGAAAATGGCGCAGAACAACGAGAAGAAACTGAAGCATCATGCGATCCTTCAGACTTCAGTCGGCACGAAAGAAAACATAACCTACACTATTACAGAACTACTGGAGCGACACAGATATGCCAACATCCGTTGATTTACAAGATCCGTTCTCCTATAGTTTCCTGCCTGTAGTCATCATGATCGCGATCATAGTGGCATCTGTTGTCATCCTGGTCGCCATCCTGCTTGTTCATAAGAAGATGAAGACACCTGCCAAGAAGAAAGTACCGAAGCCGGTCGTCTTTAAGCCCAAGAGTAAAGAAGAGACCAAGCGTGACTATCTGGAGAAGATCAATGTGATTGAGAAGAAGTATGCTGCAGGACAGATGGACGTTCGTGCTACGCATCAGGAACTGTCTGCCGTCGTGCGTATGTTTGTTCATGACATGACGGGAATCAATGCGCAGAACTTCTCGCTTAGCGAACTGAAATCCAACAATGTTCATCAGATCAGCAGTCTCATCGAAGAATTCTATGCGCCTGAGTTCGCCGAGAGATCTGATAAAGAAACTTCTGATTCGATTCGAGATGCCAGGGAGGTGATATCCACATGGAATTAATGAATCCATATGCGATCTATATCGGTATCCCGGTCATTCTTGTACTTGCGATATTGACTTTCGGATACAGAAAAAAATTTAAAGACGGAAGAAAAGTCGCCAATACCGAGATGCTTGAGAATACGAAGTATTTCAAAAGAAAACTCTTCGAGTTTAAGTTCTGCTCGCTCGTTGTCATCGTAAGTCTTGTTCTGGCGCTGTCTTTCCTCATGTTCATTCTGGCGCGGCCTTTCCGTTCCAAACAGACGATCACAGAGATTCATAACCGAGATATTTTCCTATGTCTGGACACTTCCGGTTCCATGTTCGAGGTTGATCTTGAAGTATGTGAGAAGCTGAAGGACTTCGTAAATGGTCTCCACGGTGAAAGATTCGGTATCACGATTTTCAACTGTCAGACCGTCACATTGGTGCCTCTTACTACAGACTACGAGTACATCCTTGATGTTCTGGACCAGATCGAGGAGGCTTGTAAGATCGCCATCGGCACGATCGAAAACGGGGATTTCTATGATTCTGAAGACTATGTGAAGTACCAGTACATTATCGATGGAACGATTACATATGCTTACGACTCAGGTTCATCTCTGATTGGTGATGGCCTGGCCTCCACGCTTTTCCAATTCCCCGATGTTAAGGACGATGATTCAAGAACACGTGTTATCATCCTGGCTACGGATAATGAGCTGTGGGGCGAGCCTTTCGTCCAGCTTGATGAAGCGGCAGAGCTCTGTGCCAAGTATGGTGTCAAAGTTTTCGCGGCTTCACCGGAAACTGTAGTGGACTATGATAACTATAAGAAATGTGTCGAGAGTACAGGTGGCAAACTCTTTACATTGAGTTCCGAGACCATGGCCAAAGATATTATTAAAGAGGTAGAAAAGACCGACACCTCCGTATTGTATAAGAGCGATGTTACGATTACGGAGTTCCCTGAGAAGCTGGTCCTGCTTCTGACGCTCAGTCTTTGTTTGCATTTTGTAGTGAGTAGAAGGGTGAAACTATGAAGATCAATCCGATCCTGCCAATATGGCTCATGTCGGTTCTGTGTATCGGCATGTTAGTGATGAAGCGAAAAGGTGTATGGAATTACATACGCCAGATTCTGATCGTGCTTCTGGTCTTCGCCATGAATCTTCGTATTATGATTTTTACCAATGATATTCCGAAGAAGGAACTGAACATTGATGTTCTGTTCGTAATCGACGACTCCATGAGTATGCTCGCCGAAGACTTTATTGACGGAGGAAGAAGAATTGATGCAGTGAAGGAAGACTGCGAATATATCATGGACAAAATGGAAGGCTGCCGTTTCTCTGTCATTTCGTTCGGAAACTATGCTTATCGGCTGGCTCCGTACACCAGTGACACGAATGTAGTCATGTCGGCGATCCGTTCCCTCGAAGGTCAGACACAGTATTATGCTCAGGGTACCTCGCTCAATCTACCATTCTCCCAGATCCTGGCGACGCTTGAACAGGACTATGAACAGGACAGTGAACGTGCCCAGATCCTCTTTTTCTTCAGCGATGGTGAGATCACCAGCAAAGACGAGGAACTCGGATCGTATGCTGATGCCGAGGAGTATATCGTTTCCGGTGCCGTTCTCGGTTATGGTACGGAAGAAGGCGGAAAAATGCTGGTCAAAAGCTATGAAGGTGATTATGGTGAACCATTCTACATGAAGACCCGTGATGAAAACGGACGAACGGTAGATGCCATCTCCCATATTGACGAAGATAATCTCCAGTCCATCGCTGATGATCTGGATGTGGAATACTATCATGTAGAAAAGCCATCAACCATCCGCGATGTTCTTACGGATATTACGGACAATCTAGATGAATATGCAACAGAAGGAGAGGCAGGTATGGAAGGTTATAAGGAGACCTATTACTGGTTTGCGATCCCGCTTGTTGCCCTTCTTCTGTATGATCTGATTTACTATAAGAGGAGGATAAAAGAATGAAGAAAAGTATCACGATTGCAGCTTACACAATTGTTCTCCTGCTGCTGTTCAAGTTCGCCTTTACTTATGGCTATAACGAATGGGTCATCTCCAAGTATGAAGACGGCGATTACTCGGAGAATTTCAGCCTGCTGGAGGTATTCAATTTCACCGAGCCTTATATTGTTTATTACAACAACGGAAACGTAATGTATCAGAAGATGGACTACGAGGCCGCTATCGAGTATTACGAGCAGGCCCTCGATGAAAACCCGCCGGAAGGGAAAGAATGCCCGATCCGTATCAATCTTGCCCTTGCGAAGCTGAAACTTCTGGGAGATGATTATCTGACACCGGAAAAGATTGAAGATACGATCGACCTTCTGGAAGAATGCCTCGATATACTTTCTGAAGAGGACTGTGCAAACGAAGATGATGAAGGTCATGATAACCGTGCGCAGCGACTCTATAATGAAATCAAGGAGATGCTGGATCAGGCTCAGCAGGAACAAGAACAACAGCAGCAGGAACAGCAGCAACAACAGCAACAGCAACAGCAGCAGGATCCGTCTGATCCGAATTCCGATCCTTCTGATGACCCCAACGGCGATCCTTCTGATCCGAGTGATGATCCCAACGGTCAAGGCGGCAGCAAGGAAGAACAGGAGAAGAAAGAGCAGCGCCAGCAGGAAATCGAAGACGAGATGGACAAACGCATGGAAAACTCGAATGACCAGCGTCAGGAGGAGCGTAAGAAATCCCAGGCCCAGAACGAGGATTGGAACTGGTATTACGACGAAATGCCTGTGTGGTAAGCGTTTGACGGAGATTTCCACAGCAATCACGTTTCAGTGCTTTTGCCAAATTGACAGTTGCTATTTAAGATCTGTTAGTTTATTATCTTAACAGCGTATCCTTTAAGTCTGTTCCAGAGAGAGCAGGAAGGTCGTTTGTCGAGAGTAGAATACCGTATCCCGTTAAGGGAGGCATGAATATGAAGACCGACTAGTAAAGGGTGCCGCAAGGACATTTACTGAGTCGGTTTTTTGTGGCTCTGACAATGGAAGGAGTGGTATTTTTGAAAGAGTATCTTGAGAAGACAGTCCTTATGGATGAACAGGCCGTCCATCGCGCCCTGATCCGTATCGCACACGAGATCATCGAGAAGAACAAAGGTCTCGAGAATGTGGCGCTGGTAGGCATTCAGCGACGTGGTGTCCCGATGGCCAACCGAATCGCCAAAGTTATGGAAGATGTGGAAGGGGCTGCTCCGGATGTAGGTGTTCTGGATATTACATTCTACCGAGATGATCTCTCCACGCTGGCTGCACACCCGGTCGTAAACGGGACAGCGATCCACTTTAATATCAATGATAAGAAAATCGTCCTGATCGACGATGTACTCTTCACCGGAAGAACGGTAAGGGCGGCGATCGAGGCGATTTTTGATATGGGAAGACCGGCATGTATACAGTTGGCTACACTGATCGACCGCGGTCACAGACAGCTTCCGATCCGTTCGGATTATGTCGGCAAGAACGTACCGACTGCTTTATCTGAGATGGTTTCGGTTCAACTGAATGAAATTGATGGACAGGACCGAGTCGTTCTGTGTGAAGAGGTGAAATAATGGGATTACGAAATAAAGACCTGCTTGGTCTGAAGCAACTCACAGCGGAAGAGATCATGGAGATCCTCGATACCGCAAAAATGATGAAGATGGTTCTTACATCAGGAAATAAGAAGACCTCCCATCTTCAGGGCAAATCCGTAGTGACGCTGTTCTATGAAAACAGCACAAGAACCAGGCTTTCTTTCGAACTGGCATCGAAGTATATGGGTTCGGCCAGTGCGAATATCACTACATCCGGAAGTTCGGTGAATAAAGGCGAATCATTACTGGATACGGCAAGAACGATCGATATGATGGCGACGGATATTATCATCATGCGTCATAGCCAGTCCGGCGCACCTCACTATCTTGCTCCTCGTGTCAAGGCCTCGATCGTCAATGCCGGTGACGGAATGAACGAGCACCCTACACAGGCGCTTCTGGATATGTTTACACTTTACGAGAAATATGGTCATATCGATGGTCTGAAAGTAGCCATTTGTGGTGACCTTTATCATAGCCGTGTCGTAAGAAGTAATGTGATCGGCTTAACGAAGCTCGGCGCAACGGTCAGCGTTGCAGGACCGCGGACAATGGTTCCGGTAGGACTCGACAAGATGGGATGCACAGTGTGCCGTTCCGTATCTGAGGCCGTCAAAGATGCCGATGCAGTCATGGGGCTCCGTGTGCAACTCGAGCGCCAGCAGAAGTCTCTGTTCCCGTCGGTGGCTGAGTACGCAAGATTCTACTCGATCAATGAAGATGTACTCAAGCTCGCTAAACCTGATGCATATTTACTCCATCCAGGTCCGTGTAATCACGGCGTCGAGCTCCCGACGAGCGTATATGACTGTCCGCAGTCTGTGATCAATGAACAGGTTACAAACGGCGTAGCAGTAAGAATGGCAGTTCTATACTTACTTATGGCAAGGAGAAATCAGAATGAAAAGAATTGAAATCAAAAACGCGAAGCATTATTGCTCCGGAGATACGATCACCGTATATATCGAAAACGGGGTCTTCACGGATAAGCTTACCGGTGATGCGGATGAGATCATCGATGCGGAAGGCTTGATGCTTTTTCCCGGTCTCATCGATATGCACTGTCACCTGAGAGAGCCGGGCTTCGAGTACAGGGAAGATATCAAGAGCGGTACGGCTTCTGCTGCGAAAGGCGGCTTTACCAGTGTATGCTGCATGCCGAACACTAACCCGGTATGTGATAATGCCGCTGTTGTGGAAGGAATCCTTAGGAAAGCAGATCAGGTCGCTTCCTGTCATGTATACCCCATTGGCGCCGCCAGCAAGAAGCTTGAGGGAAAAGAGATCTCGGAGATGGGTCTTATGAAGGAAGCCGGGATCGTGGCCGTTTCCGATGACGGAAAACCGATCGCCACCGCGAATCTACTCAAGAAAGTCCTGGAATATGCCTCTGACTTCGATCTTCCGGTCCTGAATCACTGTGAGGAACTCTCCATTGCAGAGGGCGCCATGAACGAAGGCGCCATCTCGACTGCACTTGGTCTTCGTGGCATTCCGGCGATTGCAGAAGAAATCATGATCTCCCGAGACATACAGACAGCAGAATACCTGGACATGCCGATCCACATCTGCCACGTCAGCACGAAGAAGGGTATCGAGATCATCCGGCAAGCGAAGAAACGTGGAGTAAAGGTAACATGCGAGACCTGCCCGCATTACTTCTCCTTAACAGAAGAAGCCTGTCAGACATATGACACGAACTTCAAGATGAATCCGCCTCTCCGCACAGAGGAAGACCGTCTGGCCGTGATCGAGGGAATCAAGGATGGAACTATCGACTGCATCGTGACAGACCATGCACCGCATCACATTGATGAGAAAGATATCGAATTCTCCCTTGCCAATAATGGCATCATTGGTTTTGAAACCGCATTTGCAGTAGGATATACTTATCTTGTGAAGACCGGAGAAGTATCCCTTAGCGATATGATCAAGACAATGACAGAGAATCCGTCCCGTATTCTTAATCTCGGAAGAGGTTCTCTTGGTAAGGATATGCCGGCGGATGTGATGCTGGCGGATCTATCGCAGGAATTCGTATATACGAAAGAAGAGATCCGGAGCAAGGCGGCCAATTCGCCCTATATCGGCACGAAACTTACCGGCAGAGTGAAGCTAACGATTGCAGGAGGAAAGATTACCTATGATGAACTTCGCTGATAAACTTCTCAAGAGAATTGAAGAGTGCAATAACCCGACTGTAATGGGACTGGATCCGAAGCTGGATTATCTTCCGGAAGAGATGCTTCAGGCCTGGCTCGATGGTGCGAAGAACAGAGACGGAAGCCGCGTGGAGAACATGCAGGAAGCGACCGGAGAAGCGATCTTCGCCTATAACCGTCTTCTGATAGATTCAGTCTATGATATCATTCCGGCAATTAAACCTCAGTTCGCATATTATGAGATGTATGGCATCGAGGGACTTAAAGCCCTTAAGAAAACCATAGGTTATGCCCAGGAAAAGGGGATGCTTGTTATCGCGGATGCCAAGAGAAACGACATCGGCACAACAGCGACAGCCTATGCGAACGCTATTATCGGCGAAACCAAGATACTCGATGGATCTTCAGCTTTAATGTACGACTGTGACTGCATCACGGTAAACGGTTACCTCGGTATAGATGGTATTAAACCTTTCATCGATGTGGCGAAAGAAAAAGGGAAGGGGCTGTTTGTTCTCGTACGTACTTCCAACCCATCTGCCGGTGATCTGCAGGATCTGAAGCTCGAAGATGGACGACTGGTTTTCGAAGCGATGGCTGAAAATGTCGAGAAATGGGGGCAGGAGCTGATTGGTGAATCAGGTTTCAGCTCTGTTGGTGCCGTAGTAGGCGCTACATGGCCGGAACAGGCAGTACAGGCAAGAAAAATCATGCCGCACGCACTCATTCTGGTTCCGGGATATGGTGCACAAGGCGGTTCCGGGAAGGATGCAGTCGCCTCCTTTGTAAACGGTAAAGGTGGCATCGTAAATGCTTCAAGAAGCCTGATGTGTGCCTGGAAGAAGAGAGATGATATATCTCCCATGGAGATGACCTCGATTGAAGGACCATCCGGTAAGGCTCTTCTCGGATTCCAGCGGGCCACCAGGGAAGAAGCAATTCGTATGCGCGATGATCTGAATTCTGCATTAAAGGGTTAAGAAGATGAAAGAAGAGTATAAGATTAAACTGGTATCGAAGGAAGTGCTCAGCCCTACCTGTGCTGTACTGGCTTTCTATTGCCCGGAAATTGCCGAAACAGCAGTGCCCGGTCAGTTTGTGAATCTATCCTGCCATTTCTTCCTGAAGCGCCCGTTCGGTATTATGTGCGTGGATAAGAATGAAAAAACATTCAGTGTAGGGGTCCGACAAGTCGGAAAAGGCACAGAGCAGATACTCGAAGCGCAGGAAGGTGATACATTTACTGTCTTAGGACCTTTAGGTAACGGCTTTCCCTTCGACGATGTAAAGAAACTGCTTCTGGTCGGAGGCGGAACCGGTATTTTCCCGATTTACTTCGCTGCTGAGTATGCGCGTGAGAAGAATATTCCATGCCATATCGTCAATGGATATCGCTGTAAGAATGATGCGTTCTTATATGACAGGTTCTCTTGTGTGTGCGGACAATTCGATGTGACCACAGATGCGGGGGATCTTGGTGTGCACGGAAATGTTATGACTTATCTTTCTGCGGTTCCGGATGAAGAATTGACCGACACTACAGTGATGGTCGTAGGTCCCGGTATCATGATGCGAAAAGTCTCCGAATGGGCTAAAGCGAAGGGCCTGACCTGTTATGTCTCTCTTGAGCAGCGTATGGCATGTGGAATCGGAGCCTGCCTGGTTTGCGTATGTAAGATCAAAGCAGAACAGGAAGGCAAGGATTTCGTTCACAAGCGCTGCTGTAAGGACGGTCCGGTTTTTCTTGCTGAGGAGGTGATCTGGTGAGTATTTCTGTAAAAGTAGGGAGTGTAAACCTGAAAAACCCGATTATTCTCGCTTCCGGAACATGTGGATTCGGCCGTGAACTATCTGAATACATGGATCTAAGTAAGCTTGGCGCTCTTTCTTCAAAAGGACTGACCTTGCTGCCCAGGGACGGAAATCAGGGAGTCCGGGTTGCCGAGACGCCATCCGGTATGCTCAACTGTGTCGGTCTTCAAAACCCTGGTGTCGATGCATTCTTAGAGACGGAACTTGACTATATGGTCAGAAGCGGTGCAGGCGTAGTAGTAAATGTGGCCGGGCACTCGAACGAAGATTATATCGCCATGGTCGAGAAACTCGATGCATATAAGGAGAAGATCGATGCTCTGGAACTGAATTTCTCATGTCCGAATGTGAAAGAGGGCTGTATGGTGATCGGTTCCTCCCCCACGGCTATCGAGGCTCTGGTATCCGATCTTCGCAGAAGAACGAGTCTTCCTCTCTGGATCAAACTCACACCGAATGTCACTTCCATCTCGGAAACGGCAAAAGGGGCAGAAGCCGGCGGAGCCGATGCAATTGTAGCCATCAATACTCTTCTGGGTATGGCTATCGATATCCGTACCAGAAGACCGCTTCTTCATAATAACACCGGTGGGCTTTCCGGTCCTTGTGTCAAACCAGTGGCCCTTCGTATGGTCCATGACATCTACGAAACTGTAAACATCCCTGTTGTCGGCTGTGGTGGCATCGCAACCTATGAGGATGTGCTTGAATTCATGATTGCCGGCGCTTCGGCTGTTGAACTCGGAACGATCACACTTGTGCATCCGACACGTCCGGTCGAGATTATCGAAGATCTTGCGAAGTACTGTGAGATGAATCAAATTGATGAAATCGCGTCCCTTACCGGTACGCTTGAATTATGGAGGTAATGAATATGAAATCGATTTCAGATTATCTTTTCGAAACGAATGCAGTTCGGGTAAGTGACCCGGAAAAGCCGTTCTGGTATGCTTCCGGAACGTTAGGGCCATTCTATGTAAACACTCACTTTCTTCTCGAATCAGAAGAAAAAGCAAATGAGCTTCTGGCCTTGATCGAAAAGTCTGCGTCCGGAGACCGGGAAGACTTTCTTACTACGCTCCTTCCTTTCGTCAAGAAGCAGTACGAAACCTGCGAATCCTACAAGACAGTTATCGATCTGATCGTTAAGAAAGCCGAAGAACTGGATTTCGATTTTATTTCCGGCGGCGAGCGAAGAGATTTCTTCTTCTCTCTGATGCCGGCCTATCTTCTCGGAAAACCGCATCTGTCTATCTTTAAGGACGGGCAGACTTACTACTCGGCCCAGGTCGAAGCGAAAGCTGTGAAAGTAGGAGAAGGCGATCTTTCGGGGAAAGTATCCCTCCATATTGCCGATCTGATTACTGAAGCTTCCTCCTATACCAATGCCTGGATCCCGTCGATCCGCGGAGTCGGCGCAACAATCACGGATACGATTGCGGTAATCGACCGTCTGCAGGGCGGCGAAGCCAATCTTAAGAAAGAAGGAGTGAACATGTATACCTTCGCGAAGATTGAGCTCTCGCTCTTCGACGAGGCGGTAGAGAAGGGGATCCTTTCCACGGCACAGCGGAACATGGTTGCTCACTTTATGGAGAATCCTATCGATTATATGAAGGCTTTTCTGGTTGCACATCCGTCATTTATCGATGAACAGATCGCACTCGGCGGAAAACCGAAGCAGCGTGCAGAGATGGCCATCGCAAGAGGGTACGTACCCGGAAGGAACTAAGTCCATTGCCTGCAGGAAAGACATATCAAGTGAAGGAACACGTGACCGGAAGTCTTCAGATTCCGGTCACGATCCGATTTGCGAAACTGAAGCGTCTTCGTATCAGTTTAGATGATACCGGACATGTCATCGCGCATGCGCCGTTACGTATGAGTCTTACGGAAATCGACCGTTTCATCGAGGGAAACGCAGATTGGATCGATAAGACACGAAGGAAAATACAGGCCAAGATCCGTCTTCCATATATCGACGAAGCCACACAGAAGCGGATGGCCAGGATCATTAAGGCGAGAGTCAGTGCCTGGCTCGTTACCTATGACGGAAAAATACCCAACCGTATCTTCGTGCGGAACATGACTTCACGCTGGGGTTCCTGCTCCAGTAACGGGAATATTTCCCTGAATGTATACCTTCTGGAGGTAGAACCGGATCTGTTCGAATATGTGCTCGTTCATGAACTATCCCATCTGTATCATATGAACCATTCTTCCGCTTTCTGGGCCCAAGTCAGAAAATACTGCCCGGATTATAAGGAGAAGAGGCTAAGGCTTAGGAAATACGAGATTCCGAAGAAACCGGAATGATCTTAAGGAAAAGCGTACAACCCAAAGCTTTTTTCTTCTGATCGGTTGAATAAGATAGTACATTTCGATAAAATTGTATTGTCGGATTTATGATAGTTTGACAGCATTTTAGGAAATACGAGGACCGATCAGTATGAAGAATATTCCGCTGTATGAAGTACGCCACATTGAAGATCTTCGGGACATGCTCAGACAGAGCGTCGAACTGTACGGAGATCTTCCGCTTTTTTACTACAAGAAAGTAAAAGGCGGTGATTACGAGCATTACACCTTTAACGAATATAACAAATCGGTCCAGGCTATGGGAACCGGTCTTTCACATCTATGCGGTCTGGGGTCGCGTGTCGCGATCCTTGCCGAGACCCGCTACGAATGGTATGTGTCCTATCTGGCTACAACTAACGGAACGGGCATCGTCGTGCCGCTGGATAAAGAATTACCAGGAGACGAAGTCGCAAGTTGCCTGAACCGTGCGGAAGTAAACTGCATTATCTATTCTTTCTCGAAACAGAAAGTCCTCGACGAGATCCGTGATCAGATTCCCGGCGTGAAGTATTACATCTGTATGGATAAAACAGATCGTGAAGGTGTCGAGTACTTCTATGATGTATTAGACCGTGGACAGAAACTCCTTGATGAAGGCGACCGGCTGTTCCTCGATGCCCCGATCGACCGAGAAGCCATGACAGTACTGCTGTTTACAAGTGGTACGACTGCCCAGAGCAAGGCAGTTATGCTCTGCCAGAAAAACATCTGTAAGAACCTGGAAGGCATGTGTCAAATGACGTATATCGACCAGAACGATATGTTCCTGTCTGTTCTGCCTTTACATCACACATATGAGTGTACCTGCGGGTTCCTTTGTCAGGTGTACCGTGGATCCCATATCGCGATCTGCGAAGGTTTAAGATATATTGTTCCGAATATGCAGCAGTCGCATGTGAGCATCATTCTCGTCGTTCCGCTGATGCTGGAGAAATTCCATAAGAGCATCATGGCTAAGGCCAAGGCCACGAAGAAAATGGCAAGGAAGTTCGAATTCGGAAGAAAACTGTGTAAATTCCTTCTGTTCTTTGGCATCGATAAGAGAAAGAAGATATTCAAGCAGGTACATGAGACCTTCGGTGGGAACCTTCGTCTGATCATTTCCGGTGGTGCGGCCATCGATCCGCAGATCCTTCAGGATATGCAGGATATGGGCTTTGCCTGTATTCAGGGATATGGACTTACCGAGTGTGCACCGATCCTGGCTCTGAACCGTGACTGTGACTTTAACAACCGTGCCGCCGGTCTGCCGCTGCCGGATGTGGATGTACAGGTCATCGATAAAGATGAGAACGGTATCGGTGAATTCATCGCCAAAGGCGACAACGTCATGATGGGATATTACAAGAATGAAGAAGCCACGAAGGAAGCCATCGATGAGAATGGCTACTACCACACGGGCGACCTCGGATATATTGACAAAGACGGATTCTGTATCATTACAGGAAGAAAGAAGAATGTCATCATTGCCAAGAATGGTAAGAATGTATTCCCAGAAGAGATCGAGACCATGCTCTGTATGTCTGACTATGTAGAAGAATGTCTGGTATCCGGCGAAGAAGAAAATGATGACGTGATTATTACAGTAACGATTTTCCCGTGCATGGAAGAAGTGAAGAAGCTTCTTGGTGACAATCCTGACGATGATGCGGTACAGCAGCTGATGGAAGACGAAGTCGCCAAGGTGAATAAGAATCTCGTGAATTATAAGCATGTGAAGCGTGTCGTACTTCGTGATACAGAATTTGACAAAACAACAAGCAAGAAGATCAGAAGAAATTATAAGAATTGAATGGAGGCATAATCAGACATGCTGACGAAAGAAAGCATCGAAAGAATCCTTACTGCGGCACTTTCACACGGTGGGGATTTTTCCGAGGTATATATTGAGCGCACCAGGGGCACTTCCGTTTCTCTTTTAAACGGTGTTGTCGAGGGGACAGGTTCCAATCTGGAACTGGGTATCGGAATCCGGATACTGGAAGGTGACAGAAGCGTATATGTGTATTCGAATGACCTGCACAACGAAGAGAATCTCATACGAATGGCTCGAAGTGCCTCTGCATCGATTTCCGGCGTACCGGCCGGTAAAACGGTATACCTGAAACCACAGTTGGAATATTTCTCGCAGAAATATGAGATACAGCCATCCTCTATCAAGAAGTCGGAGAAAGTGTATAAACTCCGCAAGGCAGGAGAGACGGCTAAGGCCTATTCTTCCTTGATTACTCAGACATCCGCTTCAACGGCAGATGTAGAGAAAGATGTTTGGATCGCCAATTCAGACGGTCTATATGTGACCGACCACCGCTGCCGCACACGTGTCATGATCCAGGCGATCGCAAGCTCGGAAGAAGATAAACAGTCCGGATACTTCGGTCCGGGAAGCGGCGAAGGATATGAATTCTTCGAGCGTCTCGACACGGATGAGCTGGCAAGGAAAGCAGCTGCCACGGCGATTACCATGATATCTGCCAAGCCCTGTCCCTCCGGCAAGATGCCGGTAGTCATCGGGAACGGATTCGGTGGCGTGATATTCCACGAAGCCTGTGGACACGCACTGGAAGCTACAGCCGTAGGAATTAAATCTTCCTGCTTTACCGATATGCTCGGCAAACAGATCGCAAGCCCGATCGTAACCGCTTATGATGACGCAAAGATCAGTAAGGAATGGGGAAGCTACGAAGTAGACGATGAAGGTACGCCGTCTTCGACGAATCTTCTTATTAAAGACGGTATTCTCAACAGTTATCTTATCGATAAGATCGGTTCACGTCGCATGGGGCAGCCGTCTACCGGGTGCGCACGCCGCCAGAACTACTCTTTCGCACCGACATCCCGTATGTCGAACACCTTTATCGCCGCAGGTGAAAGCAAACCGGAAGACATCATTGCCAACACAGAATATGGCATCTACGCTGTCAATATGGGCGGCGGTTCTGTCGATACGACAACAGGCGAATTCAATTTCGCCGTGAACGAAGCCTATATGATACGGAACGGCAAGGTATGTGAAGCCGTAAAGGGAGCTACCCTGATCGGAAAAGGAGGAGAGATCCTCATGAATATCGACCGTGTAGGGAATGACCTGAAGCTGTCCCAGGGTGTCTGCGGTTCTGTTAGCGGCAACATTCCGGTAGATGTCGGACAGCCTACAATCCGGGTATCGGAAATCACGGTCGGCGGCCAAGCCTGATCAACGGAAGGTGAGAAGATGGATAAGAATATACAAGATTTTGTAACAGAGCTTCTGAAGAAAGCAGAAGAAGCCGGTTTTATCGAAGCAGAAGCTGTCTATGGGGCGGATTCGACCATGTCTGTGTCCGCCAGGGAAGGGAAGATCGTCGAGTATGAGAACAACGAATCCTCGAGTCTTTCTTTCCGCGGGCTCTTTAACGGACAGATGGGATATGCTTCTACCGAAGACATCCGTCCGGAAATGATTCCTTTTCTGCTTGAACAGGCGAAAGATAACTGCAGTGTTCTGGAAGTAAAAGAAAAGATCACCGTATACGAAGGGGAGAAAGAGTATCCCGAGTTTAATGGCTTCTTCGAAGAGTTGACGTCGATCGACTACGACTATCTTGCCAATACGGCTCTTTCTTTGGAACAAGCTCTTCTCGCATATGATTCCAGGATCGAAGCGGTAGATGACTGCTTCGCTGTATATGGAAGTGCAGAGATCATGATCCGGAACTCGAAGGGGATGCACTGCGAGAGCCGAACGAATGGCTTTGACGTCTATATCGGCTGCCGGGCCAAAGAAGGAGAAGATGTACAGACATACGGGAAAGGCTGGTCTTTCACTGATCTTTCCCAGTTCAATATACAGGAATGTGTAAATAAAGTCGGCAGACGCGTCATCGATAAACTCGGCGCGAAACCGGTTCCCTCTGCGATACTACCCATCGTTCTGGATAAAGTCGCTGCGCGTGCACTTCTGGCTTCTTTTGCCGGTTCTTTCTCCGCGGAGGCCATACAGAAGGGCATCTCCCGTCTTGTCGGGAAACTGGGCGAAGTGATCGCTGATTCGAAGATCACACTCATTGACGAAGGCATGATCGAGGGGAGCGCACTGTGTATGCCGTTCGATTCGGAAGGAGTCAGCGCGAAGAGAACAGTCCTGATTGATAAAGGCCGCTTCACATCCGAGCTGCACAACCGTAAAACCGCACTTGTAGATGGAGTGGAGAGCACAGGCAATGCCACCGGCGGAACGAAGGGTCCTCTTGGTATCGCGCCTACGAATCTCTATTTCGAGAAAGGGCAGTACACGCAGGATGAGCTCTTCGAGAAGATGGGGAACGGTATCTACATCACGGCAGTATATGGCCTCCATGCCGGTATTAATGCCATTTCCGGCGACTTCTCACTGATGTCCGAGGGCTTTCTTATTGAAAACGGTAAGATCGGAAAGCCGGTTAATCAGATCACGATCGCAGATAATTTCTTCGACGTACTCATGAAGGTAGAAGCTCTGGCAAATGATGTGGATTACACGACACCGGAATCGACACATATCCAGTCTCCCAGCCTTCTGATCCCGGACGTTTCCGTAGCAGGGGAATAAGGATCCTGTCTTTCTGGTCCTATCGGGTTCCTCACTCACAGAATCGTCGGATTTCGATGGTGTTTATTGAATTTCCGTTTCTTCATCATCTTCACAAGCAGGATGACAGCAAGAATCAGAATAAACGTCAGTACCAAAACTATAGAAACGATCAGCAGGATGCTTCCGATATCGATTTCCGAAGCATCCTCTGCTTTTTCCGTAGGCACAGGCACTACCTTTCCATTCGAAATCACGATCTTCAGGTCACCGATCCTGTATGCTTCGCTATTCGAGAAGCGCCGGTAGATGGGAAGAACGAATTCCTGCACATCTTTCTTGGGATCGATCACCAGTTCAGACAGATCGACTTCATTACTGTAACCGTCATTCGCCAGGTCTGATTTCACGGAATAGTATTTACATATCGAAAGAGAGGTTTCAGAAACCGAGAGATTGGTTTCCGAGAGCGCAGCACCGATCTGGGCTACCGCAGTATTCACCGCGCCCTCCATCTCGTTTTCTTCCACCATGGTGGTCGTATAACTGTTGAAGCAATACTCCAGAAGATCCACCAACGCTTCGTATCGGCGTTCGGCATCTTCCGCCCCCAGCATAATACCGATGAGGCATCGTCCGTCCTTCTCTGCTCCTGCAATGATCGTATAACCTGCATTCTCGGTATAGCCGGTCTTTCCTCCGATATAATACTCGTATGCCGTGGACGGAGTAGAGACGAAGCGGTTCGCATTATTCAGCACCCGCTTATCGTTAAACTTATTCGTCGGCTCGATCGTAAACGAAGCGGACGTAGAAATTGCACGGAAATCCGGATGTCTCAGCGACTCTTCCAGGATAAGCGCCATATCCCGGCATGTCGTCTTATGCTCATCATCCGAACGTCCGTAAGGATTGGTGAAGTGGGTAGAAGTACAGCCTAATTCTTCCGCCCTCGAGTTCATTTCTTTTACAAAAGCACGTTCGCTGCCGCTGATCTGGATCGCCAGAGCCATGCAGGCATCATTCGCCGATTTCAGAAGGCACGCATAAATACACTGCTCGACGGTAATGATCTCACCCTCCGTAAAACCGATGCGAACGTATTCTTTCGGAATACTCTCATACATATCTTTCGTAATCGTGATCTTATCCGACAGTTCCAGTTCTTCCAGTGCGATCAGCACTGTCATGATCTGCGTGATGGCAGCAGGTTCCCGACGGGCATCGTAGTCCTTACCGATCAGCATGGTATCCGAGAGCGTATCATAAATCAGATACGAATGCGCACCGCTTACCGGCACTCCGTCAGGTTCCGGATCAAGAAGACCAACGACAGGATTTCCCAGATCCTCGATCGTTTCCGTCGCAGAATCAGATTCAGAAGACTCTTCGGCCAGAGCCGGAAAAGAGAACATCGAGAACACAAGTACGATTACCGCAAGTACTGATATTACCCGCTTTGTATGGTCCGATCTTACCATTTCCAAGCTCCCATAAAACAAAAAATCTCGTCTGTCCTCGTTCACAAAAATCGATTGTTCGTGTATCATATAAGGGTCAAAAACAACGAAAATAAATCGAAATAGAAATCGAGGTCATTTACGTGTCAACCGTTATTGTATCGCAAGATGAGTTATTGCGCTATAACTCTCTTATTCCGTCATTGAAAAATCGCGTCGCCGCCCTTAGTTCCGAACACGGGCACCCTATGACATATCGCGTCAAAACATACGGATGCCAGCTCAACGAATCGGACAGTGAGAAGATCGAAGGCATACTGCAGTCCATCGGTCTGATCGAGGCTTCCGAGGAGGCCATTCCGGACTTTCTTATTCTTAACACATGCACGATCCGCGAGAATGCCGACATACGGCTTTTCGGGAATTTAGGCGCCTATAAGACGCATAAGAAACAGAACCGGGATATGTTCATCGCTGTCTGTGGCTGCATGATGAAACAACAGGAGAACATCGAACGGATCAAGAAGAGTTTCCCGTTCGTCGACGCCTGTTTCGGACCGTCGGACATTCATCTGCTCCCGCAGATCCTGGACCGCAAACTCGGTCAGCGCAAGCGCGTATTCTCTGTATCCGAAGAAGACTATCTGGTCGACGACACCGATGTACCGGTTCTTCGTAAAAGAAAGTTCCGCGCTCTGGTGCCGATCATGTACGGCTGTAACAATTTCTGTACATATTGTGTTGTTCCGTATACCCGCGGCCGCGAGCGTTCCCGGTCTTCCGAGAAGATACTGGCCCAGCTTCGTGAACTGGCCGCCGAAGGCTATAAAGAAGTTATGCTTCTCGGGCAGAATGTAAACTCATACGGAAGCGATAAAGAAGATGAGATCTCCTTCGCGGCACTTCTGGAAGAAACCGCTAAGATCCCTGGGTTCTCGCGCATCCGCTTTATGACATCCCATCCGAAAGACATCTCGGAAGAAGTCATCTACACGATGAAGAAGTATAAGAACATCGAGCGCCATCTCCATCTTCCCATGCAGTCGGGAAGCAGTGACGTTCTGAAACGCATGAACCGTCACTACGATCAAGAGCAGTATCTGAAGACGGCACTGCTGTTCCGGGAAGTACTTCCGGAAGCCACCCTTACCACGGATATAATCGTCGGCTTCCCGGGTGAAACGGAAGAGGATTTCCAGCAGACCCTGAATGTCGTCGAGAAAGTACGGTTTGACAGTGCTTTTACATTCCAATATTCGAGAAGGCCCGGCACGAAAGCCGCCGACTATCCGGATCAGATCCCTCAGGATGTCGTTACCGAGCGGTTCGGACGTCTCCTTGACCTTCAGAACCGGCTGACATTCGAATCGAATGAATCCGTAGTAGGGAAGACCGAAGAGATCCTAATCGAAGGCCGCTCCGCGACCGCACCGGATGTGCTTACCGGAAGAACGAATTCGAACCGTCTGGTCAACTTCCGCATTCCGGAAGGGATCAGCTATCAGGGAAAGAGGATCGATACATCGGCGCCAGATTTTAACGCCGATGACTATGAAGGAAAACTGGCAATGGTCCGGATCACGAGGGCTAAACCCTATTCCGTCGAAGGAGAATTGGAGAGTTTTATCGATGAATAATGATGAACTGTTAACCTATGCTTCCGTCGACGTTTCTACGCTTTCTCCCATGATGCGCCAGTACTTCGACATGAAGAAAGCGGCCGGAGATGCGATCCTGATGTTCCGACTCGGCGACTTCTATGAGATGTTCTTCGACGATGCGATACTGGTATCGCGGCTTCTGGAACTGACCTTAACCTCTCGTGACTGCGGGCTTGAGAAGCGTGCGCCTATGTGTGGCGTACCGCATCACGCCGCCTCGAATTATATGCAGCGGCTGATCACACAGGGATATAAAGTCGCCATCTGCGAACAGATGGAGGATCCCGCCCTGGCAAAAGGTCTGGTGAAGCGCTCCATCACACGTGTCCTGACACCTGGAACGGTCATCGATACAAACGGACTTGACGATAAGAAGAACAACTATCTCGTCTGCGTGTATAAGATCGGCATGCAGTACGGTCTTGCCGCCGCAGACATTACGACCGGCACCATGGAGGCCACGCAGCTGATCTCCGGTAACACCGCACAGCATCTCGTAAATCTTCTTTCGAAATACCGAGCATCCGAGCTGATCTTTAATGAGGATTTCAGTAAGGATACACTCTTCAATTATGTCTGTGACAATCTTGTCGGTGCCGTGACCATGCGCCCGTCCTCCGATTTTTCCTCCGGTCTTTCCGATCGTGTACTGCCCGCTGGTTTTAAAGAAGGGAAAGACGGGAAGAAAGGGAAGAAGGGCAAGAACGCAAGTACTTTTGCCGAAGACGTCAAGAACATCCTTGTCCTGTCGGCCATCGATGCGATCCTTTCGTATCTGGATGAGACCCAGCAGGCCCAGGTCACACATTTCTCCGAAGCCCGCATATTCGAGGTCTCGGACACGATGGAACTCGATGTCAGTACGAGAACGAATCTGGAGATCACTTCGACGATCCGTTCGAAGTCGAAGAAAGGGTCTCTTCTCTGGGCCATCGATATGACACAGACCTCCATGGGCGGACGAAAGCTTCGCGAGTTCATCGAGGAACCTCTTATTGACTGTGCCGCCATCGTCTCTCGTCTCGACGCCGTCGAACAGGCAAAGAATGACTTTATCCACCGTCAGGAGCTTCGAGAAGCCCTTCTGGGTGTCCACGACATGGAAAGACTCGCATCCCGTATCGCGCTGTCCTCCGTTAATGCCAGAGACCTTCTGAACCTCCGGAACACCTTAGGTAAACTTCCCTATATCCTGGAGTGCGCCTCGCATTTTCATGCCGGAGTCCTGAAAGAGGCAACCGCCGATCTGGAAGACCTCTCGGACATCTATACACTCCTCGAATCCTCCTTGGACGAAGACCCACCCATCTCCGTAAAAGAAGGCGGTATGATCAAAGAGGGATATAACGAAGAAGCAGACCGTCTCCGCCATGCTTCCCGCGACGGCAAAAGCATCATCCTGGAGATGGAAGCGAAGGAACGGGAAGAGACAGGGATCAAGAACCTGAAGATCAGTTATAACAAAGTCTTCGGCTATTATATCGAAGTCTCGAAAGGAAACGTCCCCCTCGTTCCGGACAGATATATCCGAAAACAGACCCTAACGACCGGAGAACGATATATAACTGAAGAGATCAAAGCCATCGAAGATACCATTGTCGGCTCGACAGCGAAGCTGATCTCCCTTGAATATGACCTGTTCTGTGAGATCCGCGAGAAGATCGCCTCACAGGTGCATCGACTCTACCGCGTCGCCTCTGCACTGGCCGTTCTCGATGTCATCATGGCCCTTGGCGAACTTGCCGAACGGAATAACTACTGCCGCCCGATGGTCGATGATTCCACGGTTCTCGTCATCGAAGACGGCCGGCATCCTGTCGTGGAGAAGATGCTGAAGGAAGGGGAATTCGTCCCGAACGGCATCAGCATGAATGAGAGCGATCACCGTATCATGATCCTCACAGGACCGAATATGGCAGGTAAATCCACCTATATGCGGCAGACGGCGCTAATCGTGCTTCTTGCGCAGATCGGGTCTTTCGTTCCTGCCTCTTTCGCCCATATCGGAATCGTAGACCGCATCTTTACAAGGATCGGAGCATCAGACGACATCTCCCTCGGTCAGTCTACATTCATGGTCGAGATGAATGAAGTATCGGGCATCCTCCGGAATGCCACATACAGGAGTCTTCTGCTTCTCGACGAAGTCGGACGCGGCACCAGTACCTATGACGGTCTTGCCATCGCATGGGCGATCATCGAGTTCATCAGTAACCGCTCGATCATGTTCGGAAGAACCATCTTCGCGACACACTATCACGAACTGAATCAGTTAGAGAAAAGTATAGAAGGCGTCTACAACGCACATGTTGAAGTAGACGAACAGAATAAGGAAGTCCGCTTCCTCCATAAGATTTCAGGTGGCGGAACATCAGACAGTTATGGTATCGAAGTGGCGCGTCTGGCCGGCGTTCCTTCCGAGGTCGTCGAGCGCGCGGGTGTGATCCTTTCTGAACTGGACAAGAAGAAAATGCAGATCACGTATCAAGAAGGGGAGGAGCAGTATGAGGGCCCCATCTCCGGGCAGATCCCGATCTTCTCACCGAACCGCCCCCAATCAGACTCCCAATCCCTCCGAACCGAGCTGGTCAATCTTGACATATCCCGAATTACGCCTCTGGAGGCGATGAATATACTGTATTCACTTATTGAGAAAGCTAAAGGAGACAACTGATTATGGCCAGAATCCATATTCTTGACGCCGCCACCTCGAATGCCATTGCCGCAGGAGAAGTGATCGAGCGTCCGATGTCCATCGTAAAAGAACTGATGGAAAACAGCATTGATGCCGGTGCCACTCAGATCACTGTAGAGATCGCAGACGGGGGCATTACACTGATCCGCGTGAGGGACAACGGCTGCGGCATGGACGAAGAGGATGCCGTCAATGCCTTTATCGTCCACGCAACAAGCAAGATCCGTACACTCGACGAACTGTTCTCGCTCCACTCCATGGGTTTCCGTGGCGAGGCACTCGCAAGCATTGCCGCGGCCGCCAGAGTGACACTCTCTACGAAAGAGCCTCTCGCCGAGAAGGGAACCTGTGTAAAGTACGAAGGCGGACACTTCATCTCATGCACGCCATGCGGCATGCCATCCGGTACGACAGTCGAAGTCCGGGATCTGTTCTATAACCTTCCGGCACGTTATAAATTCCTGAAGAAAGACCAGACTGAAGCCAACTATATCCAGGTGCTGGTGGAGCGCTTCATTCTCTGCCATACGGATGTTTCTTTCAAGTTCATCAAGAACGGAAAGACCGTACTGCAGAGTCCGGGCAACTGTGATGCCGGATCGGCCCTCTACAGTGTATACGGTAAAGATATCGTCAGCGCATGCCGTCCTATCGATGTAAAGATCGACAACATCACGATCCGCGGATTTGCCGGTCTTCCGAAGATTGCCCGCGCCTCCCGTTCCGAGCAGACCATCTTCGTAAATCAGCGTCTGATCCGAAGCAAGACCATCACTTCCGCCATCGATGCCGCCTATACGAATATGCTTATGAAGGGGAAATATGCTTTCGTAATACTGGACATCCTGATGCCGTCCTCGGATCTGGATGTCAATGTGCATCCCCAGAAGGCAGAGGTCCGCTTCGCCAATGAATCCGAGATCTACAGGGCTGTATATCATGCCATTACGAATACACTTGCTACGGAATCGATGAGCATGGACATCTCCCTCTCTTCGGACGGGAAGAATGAGTCCGCCAAGGTAGAAAAGCCGAGTTCTGCTGAGGAAGCACGGCCGCAGGAACCTATAGAAAAGGAAACCGCGAAGAGCCTCCCTCCAGTCGATTATTCGAAGAATATCGGATTCCGGAATCTCTATTTCCGCGAGCAGGAGACGCCATATACGGCAGCTCCCGCACCGATTACCGCGTCGGAAAAGGAAGTGATCCCGTCATCTTTAGACCTTCCGATGGTCGAAGAGCCGCTTCCTGCGTCTACCTATTCTGAACCTTCGGAAGAAACCGTCGGCTCCGTCTCGGCGGCTGAAGTTCTTCCCGAACCGGATATCGTCCCGCAGAGCAAAGAAGAGAGCATGCATGAGCTTCTCAGCTCGAGGGTGATCGGTACGCTCTTCGATACCTATATTCTTCTGGAATCGAAAGACAGAAAACTACTGATGATCGACCAGCATGCCGCTCATGAGAAGATCCTTTATGAGAAATTCGTGCGCGCGGAAATGGAGAAAAACATCGTATCCCAACCACTATTGGCACCGATGATCGTTTCCATGTCCCGCTCGGATATCAGTTTTATTGAAGAACACATCAATGAATTACAGGATATCGGGTTCGAATTATCGCCGATGGGAGAGACCGAAATGGCCATCCGCGCGATTCCGGCACAGATCGATCCGAATGAGATCAGAAGTGCTTTTATCGAAATGATCGATGAATGGATGCACGCCAGCAAGACCAGAAACGATGCACTGATCCTGTCTCTTGCCACCTGCGCCTGCAAGGCCGCGGTAAAAGGCCATGACAAGCTTCATGACATCGAGATCTCCGGGCTTCTTTCGGATCTTTCCGGGCTTTCGGATCCGTATCACTGCCCACATGGCCGGCCGATCCTGATCCGTCTTTCCGAGAAAGAGATCGAGAAAGAGTTTAAGCGTATCGTCTGAGCAGAAGGGAAGATGTATGGAGATATCGAGCAATCCGATACTTGCGAAAACAGGATACCGTTCGATCCCGATCATATGCGGTCCCACAGCCAGTGGCAAGACCGGCCTGTCTATCCGCGCCGCGAAATCGCTCGGTGGAGAGATCTGCTGCTGTGACTCCATGCAGATCTACCGTCATCTCTCCGTAGGCACGGCCAAGCCGACAGAAGAAGAGCAGAATCAGGTTCCCCACCACCTGATCGATCTTGTCGAGCCTTCTGTTCCTTTCCACGTGGCGGCATATCTTGAGGCCGCATATGAGAAGATCGAGGATCTTCTTTCCCGAGGCATACTGCCTGTATTCTGCGGGGGAACCGGACAGTATGTGCAGGCACTTCAGAAGGGGATCTCCTTCGATGAAGCTCCGGTAGACCGGGAGATTGAAAACAGTCTGCGTGTGGAATTTGAAAAAGACGGAATCGACGGGATCTACCAGCGCCTGATCGTTCTGGATCCGGAATGTGAAGAAAAGATCCATAAGAATAATACGAAGCGTGTGATCCATACACTGGCGCTTCTTATGACAGTGTCGAAAACGACCCGTCAGATACGGGAAGACTCCACAAAAGAAGGTCCGAGATATCCTTTCACACTCTTCGCGATCAACTGGCCGCGAGAACAGCTATACAAGCGCATCGATGACCGGGTGGATATCATGTTGGAGCAGGGGATACTGAAAGAAGCGGAATGGCTCTATAATCAGGGGCTTCCTGCCTCCTCCACGGCCATGCAGGCCATCGGGTATAAAGAACTTTTCCCTTACATAGAAGGGGAGAAGAGTCTCCAGGATTGTGTCCTGTTACTTAAGCAGCACTCCCGGAACTATGCGAAAAGGCAGCTCACCTGGTTCCGTCATATGGACGATATCCACTGGATCGAAGCAGAAGAACTATCGGAATATAACATAGAATCATACATTCGATAGGAATATACCGAACGGGTATAAAAATACGGATATATCATCAAGGCAAACGCCCCTGAACATGCTATAGTTTTATCACTAAAGCAAAGGAGGTCTATACCATGATCCACACGACGTATATTACCCCGAAGACCACAATCGACAAACCGGTATCTTCATCGATAAAACCTTCTACGATCCACAAAAAGAAGAAGAAACATGTCACGGTTTCCGTATACGAACCGCAGAGAACGCCGATACGCGTGAATGAAATCTTCCTGAATATCTGCCGCAAGGAATATGCTTCTGTAGAAGTTGTCATGAATACAGGGGAGATCATCGAGGGGATCATCGACTGCTATGATCAGGATACGATCGTACTGCATAATGACCTGGCACAGCTTCTGATCTATAAGAACTCAATCAGCTATATCTCTCCCAGAAACGGAAAACACGTGATCTTCCCGGATAAACATCTTTGTTACGGAGATCAGTTCACTCTCGAGCGGAATACGCCATGTACTACACCCAGTATACGGCAATCATCATCCTCGAACGGAATCGGTTCATAGGCCGGATTCTCAGGCATCAGGACGGCATGACCACGACGATAGGTGAGACGCTTCACCGTCGCTTCATTTCCGATCATCGCCACAACGATCGAATTCATATTGGCCATATTATCCCGCTTGACGATCACATAATCCCCATCACAGATATGTGCATTGATCATGCTGTCACCGCGGACTTTCAGAACGAAGTACTCGGCTGAGTTGAAGTATTCAGAAGGAAATGGCATGAAATGATCGATGTTCTCCTCAGCAAGGATCGGTACACCGGCCGTCACGGTTCCGACAAGCGGAATATTCTTCGCAGGAGAGGAGAGAAGGGAAGCGTTGTCATTCTCTTTGATCATGATCGCTCTACGCTTACCGGGGACATATTCAATCTTTCCCTGTTCCATCAGGCGGCGAAGATGAGCATGAACAGTAGATGTGGAGCGGATCCCGACACCCTGACAGATCTCTCGGACAGAGGGCGGATATCCCTCTTTCTTCACATAGGAAACGATAAAGGAGTATATGATCTCTAATGTCTCGTTCAGATTGCTCTTCGTAAACCGATACGTGCTCATAATATCCGCCTCCGTAAACATAATCACGATTATAGTAACATTTCTACTATCCGTTGTCAAACGATTGTTCGAATTGAAAGAAGGTCTAAAGATGAAGAAGACAGATCAACTCTATACGGTACTGATTTGGATCATGATCGGCAGCATTATCATCATGTGCATCTTAAGCGTGATCACATTAAAGAGGCACTTCGATGGAAGGAATGAACAAGCACGCTCTGATAGGCACTCCTACACCAGATGGGGAAGGATGAATGGTCAGGAATAGATCGTTATGCTATAATCATCCTCGTAAAAGGAAAAGGATGATATGGACAGTAAGAGGGAAAACCAAGAACCGAATAACGAAATGGAAGAGCTTGAAGGACTATCGAAGACCGAAAGGGAACCGGTAGAACCCGAAATCGAAAGTCGGGACGAGTTCGAAGAAAGCCACATGGACGATGAGCTCGATGAACGGGATTCCGTGACGATCCTTACGCATGTCGGCGCTTTTTTCAGTTTCCTGGGCCGTACTACTGTACAGTATTTCAGAAACCTTCCGGATAAGATACGTAATAAGATCAAGGCGAAGATCTCTGAACACAGAAGAATGCCGAAGCGGAAATCCATATCGAAAGTGTATGTCCTCGTAGGATATACGACGAAAGAATATGTCGATCAGAAGTACAGAAAAGAGAAAGCACTCCTGATGATCCGCCGTATCCTTGTGGCAGCCATTATCATTCTGATACTGATCATGACCTACAGATGGATCATGCCGAAACTCGATACCAACGAATATAAGCAAATGGTCGGCATTCAAGATATTGATGATCTTACTTCCAGCGATCCATTCGCGACCGAGACAACGAAAGACGCCATCGCACCGGAATCGCAATCGGTCACACCGATTCCATCTGATACTACGTCTGATACTACAGAATCCTCACAGCCGGTTGTCTGAAAAACGAAAGAAGCAGAAGAAGTGCTTTTTCTGCAATGTGTAATTAAACAAAATCACAGTTTTGTTTAATTGGGAAGAGGTAAAACAATAAAAAGAGGCCGCTTTTTTATATGCAGCCTCTCTATAAGATCCAACGTCGCTGACGGATCTTTCTTTACTTCACTTTTTCGATGGAGCTTCTGGGATGGAGCTTCTGGAGCGTTTTATTTTCTTCGAAACAAGGATTTCTTATCGGATCATTCTATTTAACGCGCATACCACTGCTCGAAGCGATGATTTCGTTACAGAGCTCGATATACCCGCTCCAAGATGCAGATTCCCGTCCTGGTCTTCAATCTGCACATATGTGATCGCGGCTGAATCAGATCCACTCTGAATCGCGTGCTCGTTATACATCCTGATCGATATTTTAATATTCAGCGTTTTCTCAATACCATTACAGAACGCATCGAGTAAGCCAATACCGTCACCATTGACCTCGATCATTTCATCAATGTATTTCAGATTCACCGTAACGTGTGCTTTCTTATCGCCAAGAGATTCCTCACGATATCCGATCATATGATATGGTGTCATGACATTCACATAGACTTCATCAAACAGATCGAAAAGCTCTTGCGGCATCATCTCGCTGTGACGGCTCTCGGATTCGCTCGTAACGATCTGCATGAAGTCTTTCTGGAAGGCTTTCGGCAGATGCAGTCCGTAATTGCGCTCCATAATGTATGCGAGGCCGTTTTTGCCGGACTGGCTGTTGATCCGGATGATCGGATCATAATTCCTGCCGACATCTTTCGGATCGATCGGCAGATACGGCACATACCAATTATTTATTTTTTTGACATTTTCCATACCTTTCTGGATTGCATTCTGATGTGTGCCCGAAAACGCCGTAAATACGAGCCTTCCGGCCCATGGCTGGCGTTCTCCGATACGCATTCCCGTACATCCTTCATACATATCTATTACATCATCGATGTTTGAAAAGTCCAATTCCGGATCAACTCCGTGCATGAACATATTCATCGCAATCGTGACGATATCGGCATTTCCGGTCCTCTCCCCGTTTCCGAAGAGTGTACCCTCGACACGATCTGCGCCGGCAAGCAGCGCTAATTCTGACGAAGCCACACCGGTACCACGATCATTATGCGTATGTACGGAAATAATGATCGAATCTCTATATTTCGTATGCGTGGCGAAGTACTCGACCTGATCCGCAAACACGTTCGGATAGGCCATTTCCACGGTTTCAGGAAGATTGACGATGACTTTATTCTCCGGTGTCGGCTTCCATATATCCAGTACCGCGTCTACGATTTCGACCGCGAATTCCGGCTCCGTCTCGGAGAAATTCTCCGGAGAATACTCCAGGCGCCATTCGGTATTACTCTCATCGGAGTCGATCTCCGCCTGGATCATCTTCGCGCCGTTTACCGCCAGCTGCTTACACTTCTCCTTATCAAAGCCGAACACGACCTCCCGCTGTAGCCTGGAAGTCGAATTATACAGATGGACGATCGCCGATCTGGCACCCTTGGCCGCGTCGAAAGTCTTCTTAATGACGTCTTCCCTGGCCATAGTCAGCACCTGAACGGTCACATCCTTCGGAATCAGGTCGTTATCAATGAGGTAACGGGTAAAATCAAATTCGGTATCCGAAGCCGCAGGATAGCCGATCTCGATCTCCTTGAAACCGAGTTTGACCAGATAATCGAAGAACTGAAGTTTCTGGATCATATCCATCGGCACCTCCAGCGCCTGATTTCCGTCCCGAAGGTCGACACTGCACCAGATCGGAGCTTTCGTGATCCTATGGTTCGGCCACGTGCGCTCCGGGAAATCGATGATTGCCGGCATACGATACTTACCTGTATTCATGATTCTTTCCTCCTCATACATTTCAGTAAACAAAAAGGCTTCCGTCTCTAATAAGAGACGAAAGCCTGAAACTTCCGCGGTACCACTCTTGTTCATCCTTCTTCGGATGCGCTCGTCGAATACGGGAAAAGAACTATATTTCCGATATTCTGCTCTCTAATAACGGTGAGCCTCCGTCTTCATCTACTTCCACTTCAATGAAGCCACTCCGGGGCGAGTTCAGAACTTCTCTTTCATCTGCTCGCACCACCCGCAGACTCTCTGAAGAAAGAATTCCGGTTCCTACTGATCCCCTTCCACGTGTTATCTTCATCTAACTTAACATAAATTCTGACTTTTGACAATAAGCGGTTTTCTGTACAGTTATACTTTTCTCTCAGATTCAGTATACAATCATATGAGAATCCTTCACTCTGATTCGTTTTATCTATGAGATCTCAAGCATTCATTTGATCGACAACGCCGGCTAAGGACCAATCACGCAACCGAAGTTCAAAGAAAAGGGATTGAAGAACGCTTGTATCCCTGCATAATTCATATCAGATAACAAAAATACCTTTCTGTGCCTCCGCAGTTCGAAGAACGAGGACAGCACGAGAAAGGTATTTTATTGTTATTCTATGGATGCGATCAAGCGTTCTTCGGATACTCACGCTTCACGATCACAGCCATCTCCTTGACGCGCTGTGCTAGTTCAGCATACTTCTCAGGCGTGAGCTGCTGGGCTGCGTCAGAAAGCGCATGCTTCGGATCCGGATGCACTTCGATGATAAGTCCATCCGCACCGGCCGCGATCGCAGCAAGCGCCAGAGGCTCGACATACTGAGCTTTACCGGCAGCATGACTCGGGTCCACGATTACAGGAAGATGTGTCTTCTCTTTCAAAACCGGAACTGCACTGATATCCAGCGTACTTCTTGTCGCCGTCTCAAATGTACGGATACCACGCTCACACATCATGATGTGGTAATTGCCTTCACTCATAATGTATTCGGCAGATCCAAGCCACTCATCAATGGTTTCCGCGATTCCGCGCTTCAACATACACGGAATACCGGACTTACCTACCGCAGACAGAAGACGGAAATTCTGTGCATTTCTGGCACCGATCTGGATCACATCGAGATAGTTCGAAGCATACTCGATATCGTTCTCCGAGGTTACCTCCGAGATCACGAGAAGACCATAACGGTCCGCCACACGGCGCAGGATCTTCAGGCCCTCTTTCTCCAGGCCCTGGAAGGCATATGGAGACGTTCTCGGCTTATAGGCTCCACCACGGAGGAACTTGACGCCACAGGCCACCATCTTCGAAGCAACCGCCTCGACCTGTTCCTCACTCTCGACCGCACAGGGACCAGCCATCATCACGAGTTCCTTACCGCCGATCGTGACATCCTTGACATTAAAGGACGTGCCCTCGGGGCGGAACTGACGGGAAGCCAGCTTATACGACTCCATGATCGGAACGATCTTCTCGACGCCCGAAAGAACCTCAAGAGATCCGGGAGTGAGACGGGATTTATCACCGATGACACCGATGATCAATCTCTCGGCACCCTCGGAAACATGCGCCTTCAGTTCATTTCTCTCCAGTACGTCAATGATCTCATGTACTTGCGTCTCACTGGCACCTGGCTTTACAACAATAATCATACTTTACCTTCTTTCTTGTGACGCTCCATGCGCCACACCTACCATACTACGAAAAGGCATTATACCTTATTTCATGTTTTCAATAAAGCATTTATATGCAAGATATGTAAAATACAGATCGATCTTACTGATCACCTCGTACGGCGCATGCATCGACAGTACCGGCACACCGCAGTCGATCACTTCCATACCGAGCTTGGCAAGATATGCGGAGATCGTTCCGCCACCGCCTGCATCGACCTTACCGAGCTCACCCGTCTGCCACGGAATATCGTTCTCCGCGAAGATCCTAAGGATCGAAGCGAAAAACTCGGAATTCGCATCACTGGCCCCGGACTTACCTCTGGCACCCGTGTACTTCTCCATCTTCACACCCTTACTGAGATAAGCGGTATTTCTCTTATCCGAGACATTTGCATACTTCGGGTCGAAAGCATTCGATACATCTGTGCTGAGCATCTTCGTGTTTGCGATGCACTTTCTATAGCCAAGTTCATCATAGCCGCCATTACTCTTCGCGAATAGCTCAACAAGGAAATTCTCATAGAGCCGTGACTGGGCGCCGGAGTTACCATAAGAGCCGATCTCCTCTTTATCCGAAAGCATACATACACATGTTCTGGCCGGAGCCTCCTGCGCCAGAAGTGCCATAAGCGCCGGATATGCACAGACCTTATCATCGTGGCCATATGCCGCGATCAGAGCACGGTCAAAGCCCACATCTCTTGCCTTCATCGCCGGAACGATCTCGATCTCGGCCGATACGAAGTCCTTCTCATCGATCCCATATTCTGCATTCAGGAGCTTCAGGATCGCGTATTTGCAGGCATCTCTGGAATCATCATCCGGGAGCTTGCTTCCTCCGATCATAACATTCAGATCCTCACCCTTGATGAACTCATTCGCCCTCTGGCTCATCTGCTCAGAACCCAGATGCGGCAGCAGATCCGAGATATAGAAGATCGGATCTTCGTCCTTCTCACCGACACAGATCTCCAGTTTCGTCCCGTCCTTCTTCATAATCACACCGTGGATAGAAAGCGGAATCGTCGTCCACTGATACTTCTTGATTCCGCCGTAATAGTGGGTCTTAAAGAATACGAGTTCATCTTCCTCGTAGATCGGGTTCGGCTTTAGGTCAAGTCTCGGAGAATCGATATGTGCGCCGAGGATATTGAAACCCTTCACAGAAGGTTCTTTACCAACTACAGCGAACATCAGTCCTTTTCCCTTAATGGACGAAAAAACCTTATCGCCAGGCTTAAGATCTTCTTTCGTCTCGATATCGACAAAACCCTTGTCCGTCAGGGCCTCCAGAGCATTGTTCACAAACTCCCGTTCCGTCTTGGCCATGTTCAGGAACGCCATATACTCCTCGGCAAAAGCCATGGTATGCTCGATATCATCAGAAGATCTGGACTGCCAGAGATTCGGGTACTCCGCCATTAGTTCCTTCTTCTCTTTCTTCACAGACTTGGCCTTCTTCTCCTTTACTGTCTTCTCTGCTTTTTCTTTCACCGTCTTGACGGGCTTCTTCTCTTTATCCGCCTTTGTGGTCTTCTTCTCTTTCGCCATTATGATCACTCCTTTATATAAAGTAGATAAACAAAATATACGAATATATGATACCATAATGTCATGTTAATCACGACTAACTCTTTCTTATAATGAGGGAAAAATGTATACAGATAACCATAACCATACGAAACACTTCAGTTCAGATGCCAGACAATCCTATACCGAATTGATCGATGCCTGTAAGGCGCTCCATATGCACGGAGTTGCCGTGACCGAGCATTACGAGGGCGATTACCCGCACGATATCGGCGCGCCGCAGATCTTCGATATCGATCGGTTCTTCGAGGAATCGGAGAAATGGATCGAATATGCAGGCAGCCTGCCTCTTCTTCGCGGAATCGAGCTCGGGTATCAGAAGCACCTCTGCAGTTTCTACGACGAACTTGTGGCGAAGTACCCCTTCGACTGCGTCATCCTGTCGAACCACCTTTATATGGGAAAAGACCCTTATTTCTTCCGCGACGGCTACAGGGAGGACATGGTCACGGTCTACACCCGCTATATCGTAGAAATGGCTGAGATGGTCGAGGGATGCAACAACTTCGACATCGTCGGACACTACGACTACATCAACCGGTACGGGCCATATGAGCATCCCCAGATGAAATACAGCCAGTGCCCGGAGGCTTTCGACCGATTCCTTACGGCCATTATCGCCAAGGGGAAATCACTGGAGATCAATACCCGTTCTGTCGACAAGATGCGGAGAAAGGATCTGAACGATACTCTTCCCGATCCGGATATTCTTACCCGCTATTATGAACTGGGCGGACGTTTCGTCTCACTTGGTTCCGATTCACATAGCAGCGATACGCTGTGCATCCATTTCCCTGAGGTTGCTAAATACCTGTCAGAATTCGGTTTCACCGAGAATTCCTACTATATTGGTCGCAAAAGATACGGAGAGCCACTGATCGTATAGCATTTTTCGCGGTTTCGTGTTATAAGTGATTCAAGGGGATTTTCAAATCGAGGAGAATAGCTATGACGAAACTAGATGAGCTGGTCTCAATAATCAAAGGTAAAAGAGTGGTCATCCAGACACATAATTTTCCGGATCCGGATGCCATTGCTACGGCTTTCGGTCTGCAATATCTGCTTAAGACCCGGGACATTGACACGAACATCGTCTACTTTGGTAATTTCGATAAGGTCACTCTTAAGAGAATGACAGAGCAGCTTCACATCACGGCTACGAATGCCGAAGAACACATCGGATCCGGCGATGACTATATCATTAATGTCGACGGCCAGAAATTCAGCGCCAATTTCTCCGACCTGACCGGGCACGAGATCGCCTGCATCGACCATCATCCATGGGTCACGACATATGACTACACCTTCACGGACCATCGGCTCGTCGGCGCCTGTGCAACGATAATTGCCAATTATTTCGTTGAGAATCGGATCGATATTCCGAAAGACGTAGCTACAGCCCTTCTATATGCCATCAAAATCGATACCCAGAACTTCACAAGTGGCGTAACCAAAGAGGATATCGAAGCTTTTGCGATGCTGAATCCTATTGCCGATCAGGCTCTTATTCTCCGTCTCGACAGCAACGAACTCGAGATCGATGATCTCCGGGCCTATGGCGCTGCCATCCAGAATCTCTATGCCAGCGATGGTATCGGCTTCGTCCATATTCCGTTCGACTGTCCGGACAGGCTGATTGCTATGGTGTCCAGCTTTATTCTGTCTCTTGACTGTGTCTCCTTCTCCGTCGTCTATGCCGAAAGAAACGGAGGCATGAAGTTCTCTCTGCGATCGGAACTGAGTAACATCAAAGCCGGAGACTTGATCCACATCGCACTGGACGGGATCGGTGACGGTGGCGGACACCCACTGATGGCCGGTGGAATCATCTTTCCGGAACACATGTCTGAACTGGGGAAAGGCAAGAAACGCGACGAAGCGATCCGCAAGCGTTTCATCGATGCCTATAATCGTCTTAAGGCAGAACAATCGACTTAAGTGCTTCAACAAATGCGTGAATTTCTTCCTCGGTATTCTCCCCACCGAGGCTGATACGTATCGAATTCTCCGCCTCTGCTTTCTCACAGCCGATTGCAGAGAGAACATGTGAGATTGTATGTTCTTTCGAAGCACATGCCGCGCCGCCCGAAACTGCGAAGCCCTTATAATCCAGAAGAAGCATCGTCTTCTCTCCTTCCATACCCGGAATATAGAAGTTTACGATGCCGGGATGGCATGGCGCAAAATCAGCGTGTATACGCACATTCGGATAGGCATCATTCAATTCTCCCACAAGCCGTTCCTTCAGCCTTCGAACACGAGATGTGACCTCATCCATTTCCTCCAAAGCCAGTTCCAGTGCACGGGCCATACCGATAATAGCTGGAAGATTCTCCGTCCCGGCACGGTGATGCATCTCCTGAGACCCACCATCAAGGATCGGACGGATCGCCGTATCCTTCTTTAATACAAGGATACCAACGCCCTTCGGACCACCGAATTTGTGCGACGAGAGAGAAAGCATATCCACACCTAGATCACGAACGCGAACCGGAAGCATGCCCACTGCCTGAACCGCATCTGTGTGAAACAGTACCCCCTGTTCATGCGTGATTCTACAAAGATCAGCAATCGGCTCGACCGTTCCAATCTCATTATTCACCAGCATCACAGACACCAGGTAAGTATCCGGAGACAGCGTTTCCGATAGGGAATCTAATGAAATCAGACCGTTTCTACTTACAGGAAGGCAGGTAACTCTCGCCCCGTTCTGCTCGAGCACCCGGCAGGACTCTAGAACAGCCGGATGTTCGATAGAGGAAGTAATGATGTGCCGTTTATGGATCGGTGCGTCTGCTATCGAGCCTTTGATCGCCAGATTGTCCGACTCCGTTCCACCGGAAGTAAAGAGTATCTCCGAAGGATCACAGCAAAGAAGCGAGGCGATCTGTTCGCGTGCCTCTTCCAGGCGTTTCCTGGCTCTCTGCCCCTCTCGATGAACAGAGGACGGATTACCATAGCTCTCCGCCAGAGCGGCCGACATGACTTCCTGCACTTCTGGTCTTACTCTCGTTGTTGCCGCATGATCCAGATATACTCTAGGTCCCACCATACGTTACTCCTAATGTAAAAGTTTTCCGTACCTCCCCGGGGCATACCCCGAAGGCAGTACGGAAAACCGTATTTCTTATTCCATAGCCAATGGCTGTGATTATTCTGTACGAAGTGCCACAACCGGGTCCTTCTTCGCCGCTGATCTGGACGGGATAACACCTGCGATCAAGGTCAGAAGGATACTGATCAGGATCAGGATCAGTGCCGTAATGATCGGGAGCACGGCCGTCAGGTTATTCAGGCCGGTCAGGTGGTGAATGATCAGGTTGATCGGGATCAAGAGCAGATACGTGATCAGAACACCGATCAGACCGGAAGTAAATCCGATGATAACTGTCTCCGCGTTAAACATACTCGATACGTTCTTCTTCGATGCACCGAGGGAGCGGAGGATACCGATCTCCTTTGTTCTTTCCTGAACCGAGATCAAGGTGATGACACCGATCATGATCGAGGATACGATCAGGGATACCGCTACGAAAGCAATGAGTACGTATGTGATCGCATTGATGATCGTAGTAACGGAAGACATGAGGATACCCACATAGTCGGTGTACTTGATCTTAAGAAGTTCATCCACGTTCTGGTTATATTCGTCAATACAGTCAACGATCACATCCTTATTCTCGAAGGAAGCCGCATACAGACGGATCGAAGAAGGATTATCCAGATCCAGACCGCCCAGACGTACAAGATTATAGTCATAGGTGAACGGAGAGAACTCGATGACCGTGTCATAGAAGCCGGCACAGGCCGCATCGTCGAAGCCCTCGATCGCATGTGTCAAAGAAGCCGCCAGTTCCGCTTCCGATTTCGTACTCAGTTCCTTCGCCATATTCTCACCATATTCGTTGAGATACTGCTCCCTGACACCGGTTGCAAACATAGCAAACAGATCTTCATCACTCATGGCAGCGATATAGCCCTTCACCGTCTTCTCATCCATACCGGCCTGACCCTGCATGGACGCAAGGATCTGTGCCTCGATCGTCTCACGGTTCATCTGTGACATGACCTGATCCACATATTCCTGGATCATGGATTCCGTCGGGATACTCATAACTTTCACATAGATTCCGGACTTCTCGGCATCGCTTAAGGAAGCCACATAATCCCTGAAATACTTCGCCTTGTCTGCTTCTGTGATGATGGCAGTCTCCGGCTTGAAACGACGACCGCTCGTCACATCTACATCTTTGTTCTCCTGCTGTGCTTTTACCGCATCGGAGTTCTTGCTCTCGTTAATGATGTACTCGGTCAGCATATGCGTATAACCGATACTTCCGTTATGGCTGTTCGATACTGCGTCCTCATTCGGGCGGACGATACCAACGACCTTGATCTTCAGGGCATTATCATACAGGAACTGAAGACCGGCCTCCGTTTCACGAAGATCCGAATAAGTATTCGTAGCCGGATCATAGCTCCAGCAGGAAGAAGGGAGGATCGAACGGAATTCGAGATTGCAGATCTCTTCGTACGACCACTTCTTCTCAACATATTCGATCTGTTCACCGCTCATCGCGATGCTCATCATGTCCGTGATCTCTTTTTCCGGTTTTAGACCAAGAGCGTAAAGCGTATAGTCATTGATCTCGTTATTCTCATCAACGAAAAGCACGATCTCGTCATAGCTTTCCGGCCAGCGTCCATAGACGACATCATACTGCTTTAAGGTAACCGGGTTAGTCGGCTCACCGTTTACACCCGGAAGGAGTTCACTCCACAACGTCATGCCGGAGGTCATCATCTGTGCAGACTGACTGTTCGAAGCACCGCTGATATCAATATTGAACATATTGCCGTAATACTGAGTCATCAGTGTGGAGAGCAGCTCCTGCGTATCCGAGTGGATGATCTCCCCGTCCACATTCTTCGTATAAATAAGAAGATTCAGATCATATCCATACTGCACACCGGAAAGTGCATGATGGAGTTTCGTGGACTCATCATGGCGCTGCTGCTCGATATACGCCTTAAAAGCGGAAAGGTCATTCTCCTGGACCTCGATCGAGTTCAGAGAATTCATCATCTCATACAGGCGGTTCTTCTGGTATACCGCATCATTCGGATGCTCATGTTCCTTCTTCCCTCCACCTGCGAAAGTAGTAAGAAGAGAGTTCAGATCGACAGTTTGCGCCTGGATCTGAAGAGGGTACGCCGAGATCGTATCTTCCTGCACCTCATTTATAAAGTTATTCGTGCCCTGCGACACCGAATAGATCAGAGCGATACCGATAATACCTATGGATCCGGCAAATGATGTCAGGATCGTTCTTCCTTTCTTCGTAAAGAGGTTCTTAAGGGAAAGCCCGAAAGATGTAGCGAAAGACATGGAAGGTTTCTTCTCTTTCTTCGTTTTCTCCTTCGCTGCTTCTGCTTCTTTTATCTTATTGAGAGAGGTTTCTACTTCCTCATCGGACACCGGAGCCGAGTCTCCGATGATCTTACCATCAAGCATCCTTACTATACGGGTCGAATACTTCTCAGCCAGTTCCGGGTTATGAGTAACCATGATAACCAGTTTATCCTTCGAAATCTCCTTGAGGATATCCATGACCTGCACACTGGTCTCGGTATCGAGCGCACCCGTCGGCTCATCAGCAAGGATGATATCCGGGTTATTCACCAGCGCACGGGCAATAGCAACACGCTGCATCTGACCACCGGACATCTCGGCAGGTTTCTTCTTCAGCTGATCTCCCAAGCCTACCTTCTTCAGAGCTTCGATGGCACGCTCGCGGCGCTCCTTCTTCGTTACTCCGGAAAGAGAAAGGGCAATCTCCACGTTCGACAGTACATTCTGATGAGGGATCAGGTTATAGCTCTGGAAAACAAAACCGATCGAATGGTTGCGGTACGCGTCCCAGTCACGGTCTTTATACTCTTTTGTCGACTTGCCGTTAATGACCAGATCCCCGGAAGTATACTGATCCAGTCCGCCGATGATGTTCAGCATCGTTGTCTTACCACAGCCGGATTGACCCAGGATCGATACGAATTCACTGTCACGGAAGCGAAGGTCGATTCCCTTCAGGGCTTCGACGGAATTATCGCCAGCCGGATAGATCTTGACGATTTCTTTTAATTCAAGCATGTTGTCTCTTTCTCCTTTTTCTTTTGTTCACTCTATTTGTCAGAAATATATTCGCTTAGTTCCTGTACACCGTTCGCCTGGGCACGCTCTACGTCCTCGACGATACTTTTGATTTCCTTACAGGCTGATACAAAATCCTCGATCTTATCTTTTCCGAAACGCTCGATGATCGCACCGGCATAAAGAAGGATCTCTTTTCTCTTATCGATTAGGAGGTGCATACCTTCATCCGTAATGGAAACCATTACACGACGTGCATCCTTAGGATCCGCATGTTTCTCGATCAGGCCCTTCTCGGACATCTTCTTAAGAAGCACCGCCACACGGGCCGTACTTACGCCCATATACTCGCTGATCTCCCCTGCTGTGACCTCCCGTTTCGAAGACGCAAGAAAACCCAGCACATTCCCGATGCCCATCGAGGCCACATCGAGCTGCTGGAGAAAGTCTACGGGTTTAATGCTGTTGAAATCAGTAAGAATGTCCCAGATTTCCTGCTCGGTAACCATTTGTCCTCCAAGATGTCATATCTCTTTCTGTAAAATTGCTAACTGGGTTAGATTATATGTTTTCGGCATAGTAAGTGTCAATACACAAATACACAGAAATGGAAGAACGTTTCGTGAAAAATTTGTTACTTCTTATCAGACGGATCTTTATCGTCCTTTGAAGAGCCGGACTCACGCGTAGAATCCGAAGCATTGCCCGATGCTCTGTTGCCGGGAAGCGGCGTACCATTTCTGAGGTGATCCATCCAGGCGCGGATCTGCTTCTCATATCCCAGCGTACCCGGTTCATAGTAGACCGTTCCGACCATCTCGTCCGGCAGGAACTGCATATCGACATAGTGTTCCGGGAAATCATGGGCATACTTATATCCGACAGAATACCCCATATCCGCCATTCCTTTGACCGGGGCATTACGAAGATGCATCGGCACTTCGCCTGTGCGCTTATTCGCCACATCGGCAAGTGCTCTATCTATAGCGAGATAGGAACTGTTGGACTTCGGACTGGTTGCCACCGTGACGACCGCTTCCGCAAGAAGGATCCTTGCTTCCGGCATTCCGACAGCCATGACCCCTTGGTATGCAGCCATCGCCACCAGGATCGCATTCGGGTTTGCCATACCGACATCTTCTGACGAACAGATCAGGATTCGTCTAGCCAGGAATTCGATATCTTCGCCGGAATGCAGAGCTCTTGCCAGATAGAAAATCGCCGCATCCGGATTACTGCCACGCATGGACTTGATCATGGCGGAAATATTGTCGTAGTGACTCTCCCCACCGTTATCAAAGGCAAGGGACCTCTTCTGCATGCAGTCCTGCATGATCTCTTCATCGATCGTAATCGTCCCGGCTGCATCCGGAGGTGTAGTAATATAGGCCAATTCCAGCGAACGCAGCGCAATACGGGCATCCCCGTTACAAAGATCTGCAATATATGCGAGAGTACGTTCCGAGATCTCGATCGGTTCATTACCCAGTCCACGTTCTTTGTCATGGAGTGCCTGCTTCAGGATCGCGATGATATTCTCTTCCGTCAGAGGCTTCAGCGAGAGTACCGTAGATCGTGAGATCAATGCCTTATTGACCTCGAAGAAAGGATTCTCGGTGGTTGCACCGATCAGGATGACCGTGCCATCTTCGACGTGTGGCAGGAGCGCATCCTGCTGCATCTTATTGAAGCGGTGTATCTCATCCACGAAGAGCACGACTCTGCCATTCGGTGTCAGGATCGGATTCTTCGCATCTTCCACGATGCGTTTGATATCGCCGACGCCCGCCGTAACGGCATTAATACGTTCAAATTTCGCAGACGTGGTATGGGCGATGAGCCGTGCCAGCGCTGTCTTACCGGTGCCCGGAGGGCCGAAAAGGATGATCGAAGACAGACGGTCTGCCTCGATCATCCTTCTAAGCATTTTTCCTTCGCCCAGGATATGCTCCTGGCCGATATATTCGGACAAAGAACGAGGCGCCATGCGGAATGCTAAAGGTTCTCTCTTTTTGTATTCCTCATTGACGCCCATTTTAATCGTTCCTCATTGTCTTTCCGTGCAGTTTCCCGCATCGATGGAAAGATTATTAGTACTTCATATCCGGATAGAGCGGATACTTAGATGTCAGGCCTGCAACAGCAGCCTTAATGTCTTCCTTGGATTCCTCGAAGGAGAAGATAGACTTCGCGATGCAGTCAGCGATAACGTCCATATCTTCTTCTTTCATTCCGCGAGCGGAAACAGCTGCTGTACCGACACGTACACCGGATGTTACAAACGGCTTTTCCGGATCGAACGGGATCGTATTCTTATTGGCAGTGATGTTTACATCATCCAGACGGAGCTGGAGTTCCTTACCTGTAACACCTGTACCACGAAGGTCGATGAGCATCAGGTGATTCTCCGTACCGCCGGAAACGAGGTTCACTCCCCTCTTAATCAGACCGTCAGCAAGCGCTGCAGCATTCTTGATGATCTGTCCCTGATATGCACGGAACTCATCGGAAAGAGCCTCTTTAAAAGCAACTGCCTTTGCAGCGATGATGTGCATCAGAGGTCCGCCCTGCTGGCCCGGGAATACGGCAGAATCGATCTTCTTCGCGTATTCTTCCTTACACATGATGATACCGCCACGCGGTCCACGCAGAGTCTTATGCGTGGTTGTCGTAACGAAATCAGCATACGGAACCGGATTCGGGTGAAGTCCGGCAGCAACGAGACCGGCAATGTGAGCCATATCTACGAAGAGGTACGCACCTACAGCATCCGCAATCTCACGGAACTTCTTAAAGTCGATGATTCTCGGATAAGCCGAAGCACCGGCAACGATAACCTTCGGCTTGACTTCCTTCGCGATCTCGAGGATCTTATCATAGTTGAGGGTCTGTGTCTCCGGATCCACCTGATAGAACTCAGAGTGATATGTACGGCCGGAAACATTCAGCTTCATACCGTGCGTCAGGTGACCACCGTGAGAAAGATCCATACCGAGGATCGTATCGCCAGGCTCAAGGATAGCAAAGTAAACGGCTGTATTCGCCTGGGCTCCGGAGTGAGGCTGTACATTGACATGCTCCGCACCGAAGAGTTTCTTCGCTCTCTCGATAGCCAGGGATTCAACGATATCTACGTACTCGCATCCGCCGTAATATCTCTTTCCCGGGTATCCCTCTGCATACTTATTCGTAAGCGGAGAACCGGCTGCCTCGAGCACCGCCTCTGTTACGAAGTTCTCGGATGCGATCAGCTCGATCTTATTGCGCTGACGCTCCACTTCCTGTGTAATCGCCTGAAAAACCTCAGGATCTTCCATCTTAATATGTTCAAACATGGGATACCTCCAACAATGTGATACAAAATTACCTTAATATGATAAACAATTTGTCTCTTAACGTAAAGACCAAAACAGCGTGCAAATGCACAAAAAAGCAACTCGTTCAAAAACATACCGGAAGATATAATAGTGGACAGATAATTAAAAGAAAAAGAATCCGAAGCGCCTCCGCATGCAATGCCGAGGACCGTCGCGAGAATCTTTTCTTTTCCTATCTTACATTTATTTTTTCTCGATTACACCCATGATTCTGTTTCCACAGACCTGGCAAGTGTAATTCTCATCTACGGCACCGACGATCGGAGATGCGCAGGAAGGACAGGTATCCTTCACGATCTTCTTGGCCAATGCCACGTTCATAATATCTTCGTGCACTTCCAGTGTGCAGTGAGCAAGATATCCATTCCGGAGTGCCCCTCGGATGCGGCGCATCTTCTTGTTCCCTTTCGATTTGATCGAAGGGATCTCATCCGTCGGGATAAACGGAGATTTACATTTACTGAAGAATGTAGCACAGGAAACCGCTTCATTGATAAAGAGGATCTTGTAGAGTCTTCTTCCCGCGAGAACCAGAAGAATCAGTAGAAGAACACCGCCGAACACAATGAGTGAGATCAACTCGGAACGGATCGCATCATAGGAATAGAGATGATTCGACGCATCGAGGAGCTTCTCACGCAGGTATTCCTTATTGTTATAATTCGACGCACTGTCCGCGATCATAAAAAGGAGGATGGCACACACACCTAGTCCGAAGACCATGAGGATCACGAAAAGCCTCCACTTCACATCCAGATTCTTGTCCTTATAGAAATCGGGATTGTTCTTTCCTTTGCTGACTTCATTGGAAATACTGTAGAACTTATCTCCGGACAATATTTTGGCATGAAGATCCGAACTTCCGCAATAACTGCAGACACCTGTAAAGTAGATACGCTTATCAATCGGGGCACCGCAGTTCTTGCACTCGCACAGGGTTCTCTTACTATATAGCTCGATCAGTTTCTTCCCTTCCACTTTCACAAACGAATATTTCTTCATGTAGATAAAGCGGAAGAAGAAAAGTTCCAGAATGACCAGAAATACAGGTTTACCGGTCACTTGTGCTAACTCCTTGAAAGTGATCCGGCCTTCCAGAGATCCTTCGAAATAACTGGAGTAGAATCGTGCATCCCCCATCAGTTTACGGGACACGGTCGCGATCAGGATCATGATAATGGCATTACTTACCCACTCGATGGACCCCGGCATCGCTTTCGCGTGTAACGCAGTATCTATATCGTCACGATACTCTATCAGAAGATCGAGGATGACATATGTGCCTGCGAACAGAAAGAACACACCCGCAATCATCAGCAGGACATTCTTGACCTTCAGAGCCGTAAGAATTCTATTCCTAAGATACATACAAATTCTCCCTATTTCGACAAGTCTCTGCATCACAGTGCTTCTACCACTATAAAAGCACTGTCATGTATGCTTTAGGCCTTCGACGTACGCTCGATCTTATACGTCTCGATACCTTCGACACCCTGCTTGACCAGCGCCGGAATATCGAGATTGGCCTCCGCCTCCACGATATGTTTCTTCTGCGGATGAGTCTTCGGATGCTTGGCAACAAATACCGTGCAACAGTCTTCGTATGGCAGGATCGACGTCTCGAATGCACCGATCCGGCGGGAGATATTGCATGTCTCTTCCTTATCAAGACCAATCAGGGGCCGGAATACCGGCATAGTCTTCACCACTTCATTGGTGATCTGGATCGCTTCGATGGTCTGGCTTGCAACCTGCCCCAGGGATTCACCCGTGATCAGGCACTTACAGCCCTGCTTATTGGCAAGCTCCTCTGCGATCTCGAACATGACACGACGCATCGTGATCGTCAGCATATCCTGCGGACTATTCTTATAGAGGTTCAGCTGGATATCCGTAAAATTACAAACATGAAGCAGGATCGTTCCGGAATACTGGGAAACGATACGCGCAAGGTCCTTCACCTTCTCGAGGGCACGTTCACTGGTATACGGATAGGAATGGAAATAGATCGCTTCCAGCTGCATACCACGCGAGGCCATCATGTAGCCGGCGACCGGGCTGTCAATACCACCCGACAGAAGGAGCATGCCCTTCCCGGCTGTTCCGACCGGAAGACCTCTATGCCCCTCGACCTTCTCGCTATACACATACAGATCCTCACGCACTTCCACATAGATCGTGAAGTCCGGCTCGTGCACATCCACCGTGAGCTCAGGATGGGCAATCAGGATCGCCTCTCCTACATCCACACATATCTCAGGTGAAGCCAGCGGGAAACGCTTATTTCCACGCTTACTCTCCACCTTAAAAGTCTTATAATCGTGCTCGGCCAGGATATCATCCGTCAGGCACTTCGCCTGTTTCTTGATATCCTCCATATCTCCACTGAAACGGCGCACGAGACTTGCCGAAACAAGGCCGAAGACCTGCGTCACGGCACGGAGCACCTGCTCCGCATTCTCCTTATCTTCCAGCACATCCGGATTACTGTCCTTCGGTTCGATCCAGATGCGGGACTGGCTCTGCACGATGGAGAACGCCCCGTATTCCTTAAGCCTCCACCGCATATTGTCCATGAGCTGGCGCTCGAACTTTCCACGATTCAGGCCCTTCAGAGCAATCTCACCCATACGGGCCAGGATGATCGTTCTATATGCATTACTCATCTGATTCTTCCTCTCAAACTTCGTATTTCTCGTAGATCTCTTTGATCGCATCGATCACCTGATCCACTTCCTCCAACGTATTAAACCGGCAGAAGCTGAACCGGACCGCATTGGCTGCGATTTCCCGTCTGATGCCCATCTCCGACAGAACATAACTGACCTTCTTGCTCTTCGACGAACACGCCGAGACGGTCGACACATAGATCTCCTTTTCCTCTAAACAGTGTAACATGGTTTCGGACTGAAAAGACGGAAAAGATACATTCAGTACGTATGGAAGTGCATCTTCCGGTGACAGCACATGGACACGGAACTTCTGAAGTTTCTCCACAAAACCATCCCGAAGTGCAGTCATCTTCTCTAAATTCTCATCGATATCCTCATATGCTTTCTCTAATGCCAAGGCAAAAGCACTGGCCAGATACGGGCTCTGTGTACCGGAGCGCATCCCCTTCTGCTGCCCGCCTCCGAGGATCAGGGGCTGCACACGCACACCGCTTCGGATATAAAGAAGTCCGAAGCCCTTCAGTGCGTGGATCTTATGACCCGAGAAAGAAGCCATGTCTACCCCCATACGGGAAAGAGCGATCGGAAGTTTCCCCAGTGACTGGACACAGTCCAGATGGATCTTCGTGTTCCGGTTCTTCTTATTTCGGATCTCAACGATCTTGTCTAACGGAAGGATCGACCCGGATTCATTATTCACATGCGTGAATGTAAGGAGCGCAGTATTCGCATCGATGGCCTCCTCGAGTGCAGGGAGATCCGGTTTCCCGTCACTTCCCACCGGGATATAGCAGACTTCATAGCCTTCAGACGCAAGTCTTTCCAGTGATTCCAGAGAAGCCTTATGCTCCGTCTTCGTGGAGATGATCTTCTTCCCGGCACGAGGATTCTGATGCATATACCCCAGAATCGAGGTATTGACAGACTCCGAACCACAGGACGTAAAGAACAGTTCTTCTGGTTTACAAGAAAGAAGCCGCGCGATTTTAGAAGTACTTTCGTTTAAGTCCTTCTCGGCCAGCACACCAAGACGGTGAAGCGATCCCGGATTACCGAAACTCTCCTCACCGCTTAGGGTTTCATATACCAAACGAGCCACTTCGGGAAGTGGCTTCGTGGTGGCACTATTGTCGAAATAGATGCTCATACGTTCAGTTCAGGTTCCTCCATATCCAGTTCGGAAGCATACATCTTCAGGATCGGCTCGACATCATTTTTCAGGAAGGATGTCACCTGCTCCGGACAACGCCCGATATAAAGCTTCGGATCCAGAAGGCTGTCGAGGGAATTCTTATCCAGACCGAATGCCGGATCTTCTGCGATACGCGTCAGAAGATCGTTCGGAAGTCCCTCTTCCTTCACGACCTTGCCTGCCGCCATAGAGTGCACACGAATCTTCTCATGCAGTTCCTGACGGTCACCGCCGCGTTTTACGGCCTCCATCATGATGTTCTCTGTCGCCATGAACGGCAGTTCGTTCATGATGTGGTTATGGATCATCTTCGGATAGACGACCAGTCCGGAGGCTACGTTCAGATAGATACTCAGGATCGCATCCACTGCCAGGAAAGCTTCCGGTACGGAGATACGCTTATTGGCGGAATCATCCAGTGTTCTCTCGAACCACTGCTCCGAAGCGGTCATCGCCGGATTCAGCGCCGCAGAGATCACATAACGGGACAGCGAGCAGATACGCTCCGATCTCATCGGGTTACGCTTATACGCCATCGCAGAAGAACCGATCTGTGTTTTCTCGAAGGGCTCCTCGATCTCCTTGAGGTGCTGGAGAAGACGGATATCATTGCTGAACTTATGAGCAGAAGTGGCAATACCGGAAAGAGTATTTAATACCTTCGCATCCAGCTTTCTTGTGTAGGTCTGACCGGAAACAGAGATGGAAGACTCGAATCCCATCTTCTCCGCGATCATCTTATCCAGTTTCTCAACCTTCTCGTGATCACCCTGGAACAGATCCAGGAAGCTGGCCTGCGTTCCTGTGGTACCCTTGCAGCCAAGAGGCTTCAGGCAGGAAAGAGTATAATCCAGTTCGTCCAGATCGATCAGAAGGTCCTGCAGCCACAATGTCGCACGCTTACCGACAGTAACCAGCTGAGCCGGCTGGAAATGAGTGAAGCCGAGAGTCGGCATGTCCTTATATTCGTCAGCAAACTTCGCGAGTTTCTCGATGACAGCAAGGAGTCTCTTTCTTGTCAGGATCAATGCCTCACGCATCAGAAGGATATCTGTGTTATCGCCGACATAGCAGGATGTCGCACCGAGGTGGATGATACCCTTCGCCTTCGGGCACTGCTCACCGTAAGCATGTACATGTGCCATTACGTCATGACGTACGAGTTTCTCTTCTCTAGCCGCAACATCATAATTGATATCATCTTTACTGGCCTCGAGCTCTGCGATCTGTTCATCGGTAATGTTCAGGCCAAGTTCTTTTTCACAGGAAGCCAGGTAGATCCACAGTTGTCTCCATGTCTTAAACTTATGATCCGGCGAGAAGATCGCCTTCATTTCCTTACTCGAATAACGGGAATTCAGCGGACTTTCGTAGATATCCTTCATGTCTTACTCCTCCAAAAGTTTTCTTACAGCTGCTAGTTTAGCACAAACAGCGAAAACTGTAACGGCTGTTTCGATATCTTCCACCTTCGGGAAGCTCGGCGCGATACGGAGATTGCTGTCGTTCGGATCCTTCTTATAAGGATAGGTCGCACCGGCAGGAGTAAAGGCAACTCCGCACTCCTTAGCAAGTCTTACCGTTTCCTTCGCAGTACCGTTCATCAGGAACACCGATACGAAATACCCGCCCAGAGGAGAATTCCAGTGTGCAATTCCACTGCCCATGAATTCATCGTCCAGGACCTTAAGTACCTTCTCGAATTTCGGGCGCAGGATCTCCGCCTGCTTGCTCATGACCTTCTTGACCGCTTCAAGATTCGGGATATACTTCGCATGCATCAGCTGCACAAGTTTATTCGGTCCGATAGACTGCACGCCGAGGTACTTCCTGGCACGCACGGTATTCTCTTCATTGGCCGCCATACATGCGATACCGGAACCGGCAAAAGTGATCTTACTTGTCGAAGCAAACTCATATACACGGTTCGGATGACCGGCCTCACGGCAGAGCTTCAGGATATCCGGAAGCGTACCCTGCTTTTCCGGCTCATCGTAGAGATGATGCACCACATAGGCATTATCCCAGAGGATACGGAAATCCGGAGCCGCCGTCTTCATAGACGCCAGTCTCTTACAGGCTTCCTCCGAGTAGATATATCCATCCGGATTACTATAGAGCGGCATCGCCCACATACCCAGGATCGTCGGATCCTCAGAGACCAGTTTCTCGACCAGATCCATATCCGGTCCATCCTCACGGAGCGGAACGGCGATCAGCTCGAAGCCAAGAGTCTCGGTCACGAGGAAATGACGGTCATAACCCGGAACCGGGCAGAGCCACTTACGATCCGGGATCTGCGCCCAAGGCTTCTCTCCACCAAGCTCACCGAAAATAAGCGAACGGGAAAGCGTATCATACATCAGCTGCAGGCTGGAGTTATTCCCGACAGTCACCAGATTCGGATCGATGCCCAGGATCTCCCCGAACAGCGCACGGCTCTCCTTCAGGCCGAACGGCACACCATAGTTACGGCAGTCCGAACCATCCTCCGCCATGAGATTCTCAGTATCCAGAAGAGCCGGCATCCCGTTACAAAGATCCAGCTGATCCGGACTCGGCTTACCTCTCGTCATATCCAGAGCCAGATTCCGGGATTTCAGCTCATTATATCTGACCTCCAGGATCGAAAGAGTGCTCTGTAACTCCGCCTTGCTCAACTCACGATACGTCTTCATGACATCGGCCTCCTTGCCTGATCTATACTTCTCGATTTCCTTTCCGCACTTTCACGCACGTCTACCCGTCTTTTCTTCTCGAAAAGCACTTGAAAGGAAACTTTGATTTCTTCGTCTTGCATTTTTGTGAAATAATGCTACCTTAAAACCTTTCATATTATGTAATATTTGAAAGATTTTGGCAAGCAACTTGCAAGATTAAACCGTAAATTCGATGAAATATACAAAAGAAGCCTGATGTGACTGGATTTGCACAGCAAAATAACAAATGAATCCGGGATTACGGCGCACACATCTTACAGGGCGCATAGCCCTCCTCGATCAGTGAATTCCTTGTTCCATGATACTCCTGCTTATTCTTCTCATCCATCTTGCTGACCGCGTCACAGTCCGGGTTATGGAATTTCCCGGTCCGGACATTAATGACATAGTCATGTTCAAGTCCGTCATCCGGCACTGCCGGTTCCAGTATCGGTTCAGTAAACACATCCTGATCTGTATCTTTCTCCGTCGTGACTTCGAGTATCTCCCCATCACTGCGGATCAGAATATCTCCTTGAAGGTCCGTCCTGTAAAGATTCACACCACGCTGTTTCAGCCGTGTCAGGACCGGTGCAGTTGGGAATCCATAAGAATTATCCATACCGCAGGAAATGACGGCGATCGAAGGCTTCACTTCCTCCAGCCAGGCGTCTGTTGTCGCATACTCGCTTCCGTGATGGCTGACTTTCAGCACATCAGAAGCCAAATCGCATCCCGATTTCAGGATCGAGTCCTCTTCTACTCCTTCCGCATCTCCGGTAAAGAGGAAGGACGTGTTCCCGAATGTCACGCGAATGACGATGGAATTGTTATTTGTTTTCTCCGATTCTTCGGTGGGGCCGATTACTGTACAATGGGCGATGCCCAACTCAAACTCCATCCCGCAAGAAGGCGTTTCCAGTTCGACCTGCTGTCTTACAAGACGGTCAGAAAAAGCCTGAAACGAGTAATTGTCATATTCCAGAACCGGACAGAATGCTCTCCCGACTTCAGACGCCTCCAGTGCGGCAGCAAGTCCACCGATATGATCCGCATCCGGGTGGGTCGCCACGATATAGTCCAGCTTCGCAATATCATGCTCCCTCAGGAAAGCAAAGATCACATCGGAACTATCCGGAGGTCCCCCATCGATCAGCATATATTGCCCATCGCAGCAAAGAAGAGACGCATCACCCTGCCCCACATCAATAAAGTAGACCTCTAAAACTCCGCCTGACACTTCTGTTGTTGATTCCGTCGAAGGCGATTCCGTCTCTATCGTTTCCGACGCCGACGGCACTGAAGAGGATGTGATAGACGTATCCGTTTCAACAGCCTGCATTGATGATGCTTCTTTCTCAGACGTCGCGGACGAAACGGTATTTTCGACCTTGCCGCATGCCGATGCAAGAACCAGTGCGCAGATAAGAATCATCCCGATCAGATGCTTCCACTGTGATCTTCTTTTTTTCAGCCATTTTGAAATCATGTTCTATCTCATCTCATCAGAAGAACGGCGTAAATTGCACGTTCAATATATTGCCGGACGCGTCATGCGTGACACCCGCCGCATAGTAAGAGACACGTTCCAGGGAGATGCCCTTCTCCTTGCAGAATGCGGCAGCAGTGAGCATAACCTTCTTCTGTTTCGCTGGTGTGACCGCCTCTTCCGGCGTTCCGAAGCGCTCATGGAAATCCCGTGACTTCACCTCGATCACGAGGATCTTTCCTTTATATTCACATATGATATCGATCTCCCCGACATTATGCACCGTGTAGTTTCTGGCCAGGATCTTACAGCCTCGCCTGACCAGGTAATCAGAAACATATTCTTCCGAATGCCGCCCTACATCCTGATTTCTAGTCATCTTCTCTCCTAATGCAGATTCTTAAGAAACGTCTCCCTGTGTATCGGTGACTTTCCCAGTTCTCTTATCGCCTTATAGTGCTCCGGGGTCCCATATCCCTTATGCTTGGCAAACCCATATCCCGGGTATTCCTTATCGTACTCCACCATAATACGGTCCCTGCTTACTTTTGCCAGGATCGATGCTGCTGCGATGGAATTCGACTTCGCATCCCCCTTAATGATCGGCATGACTTCGATTCCCGTACCGGTAAGGTTCACGGCATCGATCAGCAGGATGTCCGGTTTGACCGTCAATCTCTCCACACAGGCACGCATCGCATTCTTCGTCGCATTCAGAATATTGACTTCATCGATTTCTGTCGGTTCGACACGTACGATACAGAAGCACTTCGCTTTAGAAACGATCTCCTCGTATAGAGCCTCCCGGCGCTTCGGGGAAAGTTTCTTCGAATCATCCAGACCATAGATCGGCTGATCCGGATCGAGAATACAGGCCGCTGCCACGACAGGACCGGCCAGAGGGCCTCTGCCCGCCTCATCGATGCCGCAGCACAGCGGTTTCCCTTTCTCGGCACATTCCTTCTCGAATGCGGACATGACTTCGTATTTCTCTTTTAGTTTCTCTTCACGAGTCATCAGACACCCCTCACTTTCCACACACCTTATTTCGTTTCAGGTTTTTCCGGCGTCTCCAGCGAGATCCGGGCGATACGTGCAGTACGGAAATCATCAAGAAGCAGCTTCGCGAACCGTTCGTCATTGATCCTGCCACCGGAAAGGATACAGCCCATATGACGCGCCGCCTCCTCGAACCGCTCATAATCATCCTCTATATATTCATCAGATCCCGGAGAAGAAAGCTTATACCGTGCATAGAAATCATCCGGATAGAGCTCCTCAATAAGTTTCATTCCGGCAAAAGCGACGTCGACGACGTCGACGACCTCGACCTTTACGGCTCCGGTCAACGTCAGGACAAGCTGGTTTCTCGGCGTTCCGAGCCTCGGCCACAGCACACCCGGCATATCCATCAGTTCCAGCTGTCCATCCGTTCTGGCCCATTTGAAGTCACGCGTCACGCCGGGCATATCACCGGTTACGGCGATTTTACGGTTACATAAACCATTTATAAGAGTTGACTTACCCGAATTCGGAACCCCGACCACCATGGCACGCACCGGTCTTCCCATACGGCCTTTCGCTTCGGCCTTGGCAAGGATATCCTTACACATCTCGACCGCCATAGAACGGAGCTTGTCCAGTCCTTTCTTATGCGAAGCATCGATGGCAATGGCCGCAATTCCCTTCGATTTATAGTAAGTAATCCAGTCGGCAGTCACCTTCTCATCAGCAAGATCCGCCTTATTGAGCACCACGATGCGTGGCTTGGACGACACGAGGCTGTCCAGTTCCGGATTTCTGCTCGAGATCGGGATACGCGCATCCACTGTCTCGAATACGATATCGACAAATTTCAGTTTCTCCGACACCTCATTCAGGGCCTTCCGCATATGACCGGGAAACCAGTTGATATTACCCTTTTCTTCTGCCATCTTCGTACTCCTAACTGCATCTGTTCTTAAAGAAATATTATAGCATATCGGGTCCGGGTATATCCGATTCAGTGCTTTTGCCGATGTAGCGTAATGTGACAAATCTGTCAGATGACGGATTAGAAAGGTTCGATTGCAGAAGGTAAACGTACAATGAGAACAAGAAGTTCGAAAGGAGCACGTATGAAAAAGAAAATTCTAACTATTCTTCTGGCGACAGCCGTGCTCTCCACAACGGCCTGCAACAAGGCAGAATACAGATTAAACAGGAAGCCTGACGCGTCCACCGACACCCAGATCCTGAAAGCGGTCGGCATTCCTTCCGAACTTACCGAGGACGTTTCCGTCCCGAGTCTTTGGGACGGGACACTGGAGAACCGTGCCACCCGCGCGAAGAACCAGTACGACGTCTCCATGAAGCTCGACTATATCACCAGAAAACTCACCGTGCATGAAGATCTTACATATATCAATAATACCGGGACGGCTCTAAATGAACTCTATTTCAATGTGGTAGCCGGAGGGTATTACGACAAGGGCGGGAACATGGCTGTTCACAGTGTACTCATTAACGGAAATTCCGCTGCATTCGAAGAGAGTAAAGAAACCGTATACCGGCTTCCTCTTTCCTTCGATCTCGAAGCCGAGTCGACGGTCAGAATCGAGATCGAGTATACGATTACCATTCCTGATGGTGCCTATCGTCTTGGCACGACCGGAAACACCTATAACCTGGGCCATGCCATCCTTACACCTGCTATGTACGAGGACGGAAAGTGGCTGATCGAGCCTTACATCGAGGTCGGAGATGCCTTCTACAGCGAGATTTCCGATTACCGCGTCTCGTTCGATGTACCGGAAGGCTATAAGGTGGCTGCAACCGGTACGAAGAAGAATGATGTCTATGTGGCCGAGGATGTTCGTGACTTTGCCGCGGTGGTTTCTTCCGAGATGAATCTGCTCTGCGAAGAATACGGAGACACGGCCATTTTCGTTTATTATCCGAAGAAATGCAGCAAGGCTGCCGATCACGTACTGGATACGACGAAGCAGGCACTGGATCTCTTCAATTCTATTCTCGGGAAATATCCGTACGAGACTCTGACAGTTGTGCTCTCGACAGATACGATCGGACTGGGCGGCCTGGAATATCCTGGATTGATCACAGTCTCCACCGATATGAAGCTGGAATCAGGTTTCAAATACGAAAACCCGGCCGTCGCATCCCTTACCCGTACCACGGTCAACGGTATTGCGCATCAATGGTTCTATGGTATCGTCGGTAACGATCAGGTACGCCATGCATGGATCGACGAAGGCATGTGCCGCTTCATGGAAGCGCTCTATTGTGACAGTTACAATGAGGGGCAGGACGAGTATACGCTCATGATTGAACTGGGAAATGAGGATCAGGGTGTATATGACGCGTATCACGGTGTCATCGAGGACTGTTTCCCCATCAAGTTGGGAAGTTCCCTATATGACATCGCAGATCCACACCCGCAGGAATATATCGAGATCTCCTATAAGGCTGCCGCCATGATGTATCACATCTATAAGGACCTCGGACCGGACGCCTTCGTATCGGCCATCCGGGACTACGTATACTACTTCGCTTACACAGAGGTAACGCCCGCAGAATTCACGTATTTCTGGAGTATGCGCGGCGACTTCGAAGAGATGTTCAGCATCTACTTCTCCTGATATTTGCTAATCTTCTATTTCATAACCCTCCATAACATGAAAAAAGAACTGATCCCCGAAGGAAACAGTTCTTTTTCATTTTCGTGATTCAAACCGTAAATGGAATTACTTCTTAGAAGAAAGCTTCTCGGTAATTCTAGCGGCCTTACCAACGCGACCACGCAGGTAATACAGCTTAGCTCTTCTTACACGGCCCTTACGGACGATCTCAATCTTATCAATGTTAGGAGAATGAACGGGTAAAACACGCTCAACACCAACTCCATAGGAGATACGGCGAATTGTCATGGTCTCAGAAAGACCGCCGCCCTTACGTGCAATCACATAGCCTTCAAATACCTGGATACGCTCACGGTTACCTTCCTTGATCTTCAGGTGAGCCTTAACAAGATCACCAATTTCGACCTCAGGATAGCTATTGCGCAGGTTGTCCTGCTCGACTGCTTTAACTAAATCCATCTTTGTTTCCTCCTCTTCCGATAGATGTTCATGCGGGATCACGCAGCGGACCATCCCTTTTAGCCGTTAAATGATAACATAACGGTTTTTCATATGCAAGCATTTTCTTAGTTTTTCCGATATTTCGTCAGTACATCTTCCGATTTACCGGCATCAGGCGGACTTATTGCTCCTGTTTCTTCACAAAATAAGCATATCCGACCTCATAAGGATGGTCGAAAAGCTCACAGTCTTTGTGTTTCCTCAGTGTCCAGATGACCATCAGGTCACCGCTTCCGCCGACCACACCGATCACGCCGAACGTCACCAGAAACAGGATGCCGGAAAAGATTCCGATAATGATAGGCAGCACGCCTAAGATCAGAGTCGGTGCGATGGCTCCCCAGAAATACGGGGAAACTTTCAGCGATTCGCAGCAGTGGCAATAAGGGGTGATATTCTTCGGGTTAAAACCGAAATCGATACTCCCCCATTTTTTCTCACAGGGGAAATGCCAGAAGAATCCATGGATAAACTCATGGACGAATATTGACACGACATACAGAGCCAAAAAGAATAAAAATCCCGCAGGCCCACTAAAGCCGAATATTGTATCCCCATTGATAGCATCTGATCCGTTTACTACTGCGAATAAAGGATATGAGATCGCCGCTACGACGATCATCACCGCTAAGCCAAGAAGGTTAGCCGTAAGTACACTGATCTTCTCGAGTCTGACTTCCAGGCCTTCTTTCGCTTTCTGTGCGACCAGATCCTCGTACTCCTGTTTCTTACGGGCACGGATCCGGTCATTCTCAACTTCGATTCTCATTTATTCTGTCTCTCTTTCGATCTGAAGGATCTTCTTCCAGTCCGATGCCGGAATATCAAGTTTCTCCAGCATGTCCGGACGGCGCTTCCATGTATCATAAAGTCCATGAATACGCTTCCATTCTTTTATCTTCGCATGATTCCCGGACAGCATGACATCCGGCACTTTCCGATCGTGCCAGATATTCGGCTTCGTATATTGAGGCGCCTCGAGATACCCGCTCATATGGGATTCTTCTTCGTACGCCTCGCTATTCGGAAGGACCCCCTCGATCATACGCGAAACGCAATCGATCACGACACAGGCGGCCACTTCCCCACCGGTCAGGACATAATCTCCGATAGAGATATCCTCATCCACGATCTCATCGAGCACTCTCTGGTCGATCCCCTCATAATGCCCGCACAGGATCACAAGGTGATCGTATTTCGACAGCTCCTTTGCCTTCTCCTGCGTAAGGACAGCCCCTTTAGGGCTCATAAAGACGCAGTGGGGTTTCGCAGACGCATCCGCCCCGCACACAGAACGGAAGGCCTGATAGACCGGTTCGCACTGCATAAGCATACCGGTCCCACCGCCGAAGAGTGTATCGTCGACCTTGCCGTACCGGTTTCCGGAGAAATCACGGATATCGACCGCATCGATGGTAAGGATACCCTTGTCCATCGCGCGCCCGATGATGCTCTCGCCAAGGAAACGCGTAACCTGTTCAGGAAAAAGAGTAAGGACTGAGAACTTCATTTCCGGCCTCACTCATAGATCTCGTAAAGTCCGTCCGGGAGGACGACCTTCATGATCCCGCCTTCCAGATCGACCTCTTTCACGATCGCATTCAGATACGGGATCAGAAGTTCATTCTTACCTTTACGGGATACGATGATGATATCGTTCGAACCGGTATTCATGATATCCTTGATTTTTCCAAGGTCACCACGCTCGTCATCTCTGACGGTAAGGCCGATAAGGTCTGCAATGAAGTATCTTCCTTCCGGAAGCTTGACCGCATCTTCACGGGATACAGCCAGGAAAAGCCCCGTAAGCTTTCCGACTTCATCTCTGTCATCGATCCCTTCGAAGTGGACAAGCGTGCGCGTCTCATCGAAGCGGACGCCCTTCACTGTTTTTCTGAACTTGAGGTTCTCCTTCTCATCTAAGATCAGGCACTCCTTAAGCGAAGAAAAACGGCGCACATCGTCCGTGAGAGGCTGAATTTTCACCTCTCCACGAACGCCGTGGGCGCCGCCGATCTTACCAATGATCAGATAGTCTTTCATTCGACGATATCAACGATGACGCGCTTCCCCTCACGGAGATACTTCGCCTTCATGATGGAACGGATCGCCTGTGCACGGCGACCGGCCTTACCGATGACCTTACCCATATCTTCCGGATTGACGGACAGTTCGAGTACGACGGTATTGCCTCTTTCAGACTTCTTTACGGATACATCCTCAGGATGGTTGACCAAAGACCTGGCCATTGAAGCTAATAGATCCATTTCTTCAATACGCAGCATGTAGATAGAAGTAGGTGTGCTGCTTGCCTCCTTAAAGTATTCGAAGTATAGACTTCCTATTCACCTATTCTTCCTCGAGAATTACTTCTCGATGGCACCGGACTTCTTCAGAAGAGCACGAACTGTATCTGTCGGCTGTGCACCGTTAGCGATCCACTTCTTCGCTGCTTCGTTATCGATCTTGATCTCGGCCGGATCTGTGAGCGGATTATATGTTCCGATCTCCTCGATGAAACGACCATCACGCGGGAAGCGGCCATCCGCTACAACTACACGATAATACGGAGCCTTCTTTGCACCCATTCTTCTCAGACGAATTTTTACTGCCATTTTCTTTTCCTCCTAGCAATAATCTAAATATGTTTTTGTTTTTATATTCTCGCGTTGCGCCCCCGCTTTCCCTCAGCTGTTTCCTCTGGAAAAGCACTTGGGCCCAGAAGTTTCGCGTGAACATCAATTGATCAGAAAGGGAACTTCCCTTTCCCTCCAAGTCCCGGGAAACCTCCCAGGCCGCCCGGCATGCCTTTACCGAATCCGCCCATGCCCGGCATCTTACCGAAGCCCTTCTTGCCTTTACCCATCTTCGTGAACTTCTTCATCATCTCCGAAGTCTGTTCATACTGACGGATCAACTGATTGACCTGCTGGACCGTCGTGCCGGAACCGGCTGCGATCCTCTTTCTTCTGCTGGCATTCAGGATATTCGGCACACGACGTTCTTTCTTCGTCATGGAGCGGATGATCGCCATATTCGTATCGATGATCTTATCGTCGATATCCTCTTCCTTGATCTTACCGGCCGCACCCGGGATCATGCCCAGCACATCCTTCATGGAACCCATCTTCTTGATCTGTTCGAACTGGGACAGAAGGTCATCCATATTAAAAGTATTACTGAGCATCCTCTCGACGGACTTCGCCGCTTCTTCCTCATCGATGGTCTGCTGGGCCTTCTCAATGAGAGAGAGCACGTCGCCCATGCCGAGGATACGGTCTGCCATACGATTCGGGTAGAACTCTTCGATATTCTCGATCTTCTCACCGACGCAGATATACTTGATCGGTTTTCCGGTCATCTTACGGATCGACAGCGCCGCACCGCCACGGGCGTCACCATCGAGTTTCGTCATGATGAAGCCATCCAGACCGATCCGCTCTTCGAAGCTCTGCGCTACCGCCACAGCTTCCTGACCGATCATGGCATCGACAACAAGAAGTTTCTCATGAGGTTTTACGAACTCACCGATCTTGATAAGCTCATCCATCATCTCATCATCCACGGTCATACGGCCGGCGGTATCGACCAGAAGCGTATCGCAAAGAAGATACTTCGCACGCTCGATACCGGCTTTCGCAATCACGATCGGATCTTTCTCTTCCGGCATGATAAACGAAGGCACATCGATCTTCTGCGCCAGAACTTCGAGCTGTTTCGCTGCCGCCGGACGGTGTACGTCAAGAGACAGCAGAAGCGGGCGCTTGCCGTTTTTCTTCAGGATATTGGCGAGTTTCGCCGCCGTCGTCGTCTTACCGGCACCCTGGAGACCATACAGCATGATCACCGTAAAGCCCGAAGGAGATACCGCCAGTTTACTGCTCGTCTGTCCCAGCAGTTCCACCAGTGACTCATGCACGATCTTAACGATCTGCTGGCCTGGCGTCAGACTCTTCATGACATCGGCGCCCTTACACTTCTCAGACATATCCGCGACGAATTCCTTCACGACGGAGTAATTGACATCCGCCTCCAGAAGCGCCATACGGATCTCCTTCATCATGGCCTTGATGTCGGCTTCCGTAACTCGGGCACTACCGCGCATCTTCGCGGTGATGTTCTGAAGTTTTTGCGATAAGCTCTCAAACATATCTACTTACAATTCCTCAACTAATGTAGAAAGCAGTTCTTTTGCCTTCTCCTCGTTATGTTCTTCCAGTGCGGCAAAAGCACCGGCAATGGTCTTCTTCTGTGCGGCAAACCGGGAAACGAGCCCGAGTTTGTCTTCGTACTCCTTAAGAGATGAAACACCACGATGGATCGCATCGTGTGCCGCCTGCCTGCTGATTCCGCGGTCCTCCGCGATCTCCGCAAGAGACATATCCTCCTGGAACCTCAGCTCAAGGATCTCTCTGGTGCGCTCGGTCAGAAGCTGCCCATAAAAGTCAAGTAACAAGCATACTTCCACGCTGTCCATAAAGATCCCCTCCCTAACACGCCAAGCAATAATAACAGACCCGGAGATCTCTGTCAAGCACTTTTACTTGTCAGCGAGAAGATTCCTTCTGAGTGAAAAGAATATGTCCCTTGAGACTCAAACAGCTTGCTTACACAAAACTCGTCTCTCGGGACATTTCTTTTCACTTCTTTAAGAATCTTCTTACTACGGAAGTAATGAATTGACAAAGATCTCCGGATCGAAGTCCACGAGGTCTTCGGCCGATTCTCCCAGACCCGCCAGGAAGATCGGGGCTTTCGTCGAATAGGCAACGGCAATGGCCACGCCGCCCTTCGCACTTCCGTCGAGCTTGGTAATACCGATACCGGAGAGTTTCACCGCTTTACTGAAGACTTCCGCCTGGATGACCGCATTCTGTCCTGTCGTCGCATCGATGATCAGGAGAGCCTGCGTATTCGCCGATGGCGCTTCTCTTTCGATGACACGGCAGATCTTACTCAGCTCATCCATCAGGTTCTGCTTGTTATGAAGTCTTCCGGCCGTGTCGATGATCAGTACATCCGCACGTCTTGCAATCGCGGAATGCACGGCATCGTAGCAAACGGCCGCCGGATCCGATCCCTCTTCATGGGAGATCACATGCGTATCCGTCATATCTCCCCAGGCCGCCAGCTGTTCGATCGCCGCCGCACGGAATGTATCCGCTGCCGCAAGCATGACTTTCTTTCCCTGATTCTTATAGCGGAGACAGAGCTTGCCCGCCGTCGTGGTCTTACCGGTACCATTCACGCCCACCATCAGTATAATATTGAGGTTATTCTCCTCGATCTCAAGCGTTTTCTTCTCTCCGAGGATCTCCAGCATCTCATCTCTTACGACACGGACCACGGCCTCTTTACTGTCATCACCGGTCTTCTTAATGGAGTCACGGACTTGATCCATAATGGCCAGACTCGCTCCCACGCCACAGTCTGCCTGGACAAGTAGCGCTTCGAGGTCATCCAGCATATCCTCATCGAACCTGCCCATGGATGCGGAGATCTTCGTGATCCCCTCCGAAACGAAGTTTCTGGTCTTGGTCAGTCCTCTTTTAAAAATATCAAATAAACCCATCGTCAATGACTCCTTACATCTTTGTCCTTATTGTATCACGTCTCACTCAGTCTCATCGACAGGATCTTCGAGATACCACGCTCCTGCATGGTCACACCGTACATCCGGTCGCAGGCTTCCATCGTACCCTTACGGTGGGTAACCAGGATGAATTGGGACTTCACGCAGTACCGGCGCACGAAATCCGTGAAGCGGTTCACGTTGGCGTCATCCAGTGCCGCCTCGACCTCGTCAAGTACACAGAACGGTGACGGACGGAGCTGAAGGATCGCGAACAGCAGGGCAATGGCCGTCAGGCAGCGCTCACCACCCGACAGAAGCGACAGGCTCTGCAGTTTCTTTCCCGGAGGCTGTGCCTTGATCTCGATCCCGCAGTTCAGCACATCTTCTTCATTCTCAAGGAGGATCTCCGCCGTACCGCCGTTAAAGAGATCCGCAAACACGGTCTTGAAGTTCTCATTGATCTGCGTGAAATGCGCCATAAACTGTTGTTTCATCTCCGTTATAAGGTCTTCGATGACCTTCAGCAGATCCGCCTTCGCCTTCTCGATGTCGTCACGCTGTGCGCACATGAATTCGTAGCGTTCGCTCTGCTTCTTATACTCTTCGATCGCATCGATATTAACAGGACCGATCTCCTTGATCTTCGTGCGAAGCTCATTCACACGCTTCTGAAGAGCCGGAAGATTGTCGATCTCCATCCGGAAATCCGTAGCATTATCGTACGTGAGCTCATGATTCTCCCACAGACGGTTCTTCGCATCGTCAACCTCGATCTCATATCTTTCCAGTTTACTTTCAAGCTTAGCCTGTTCCTGCTGGAGTTTACTGAGTTTCTGCGTTGCCGCCGTCACATTATCGATAAAGCCATTAAGTCTTCCTTCCAGCTCTTCTTTCTCCTGGAGGATCGTCCGGATCTTCTGCTCGAACTTCTCGTCCTCGATCTTCATGGCTTCCTTCAAGACGGCCTGTTCTTCGAAGTCCTTCTTGATCTGTGCGCAGTCCGCTTTCGCCTGTTCGCACTCTCGCTTCAGACGTTCGATATCATCCGTCGTCTTTTTCTTCTCGTTTTCAAACATGCGGATCTTCTCCGTAAGCGCGGACATCGAACCGTTTATGGTCTCGATCCGTACACGGAGGTCACTGATGCCGGATCGCATCTTCTCCAGATCGATCTGATCCTGCTCTAACGTATCCGAAGAGGACTCCACCTTCTCCTTCAGTTCAGCGATCTCTTCTTCCCGTTCCGTGATCACCTGTTTTGCTTCTTCCAGATCCGAAGTCGAGCTAAGCTTCGCTGCGGAGATGGTCTCCAGTTCTTTCTCCACAGAAGAGATCCGTTCCAGGGCTTTCTTATAATCCTCATCCGCCGTGCCGAAAATGCTCTCCACACGTATCTTATCGAGGGACATACTCTGAAGTTTCTCCTCGAGAGCAAGCTGTTCTCGCGCGACTTCCTTCACTTCGAGCTGGAAGTCCTGTTTCTCCGCTTCCATCTTTCCGATCTCACGATCGAGCATCGCACGCTTCTTCTTGATTTCTTCGAGTTCACGGACACGTCCGAGGAGTCCGGCGCCCTTTCGGTTGATGCTGCCGCCCGTAAGAGAACCGCCCGGATTGACCACGTCACCGGCAAGGGAAACGACACGATATGCATAGCGGGCTGATTTCGCCATGGCGATACCATTGTCAAGCGTATCCACGACAACGATACGGCCCAGGAGGTTCTCGATAATATCCCGGAGTTCCGATCTCGTGTCCACCAGTTCCGATGCCAGGCCGATATACCCGCGGGACCGCTTGGCTTCCCGAAGAAGATTGTCCTCCAGCATACGCGGACGGATCGAATCGATCGGCAGGAACGTCACACGGCCGAGCTTATTCGTCTTGAGATGTTCGATCAGGTCGGAAGCGTCCCGGTCGTTCTGGGTGACTACGTTATGCACGGCATTTCCCAGCGCGATCTCGATTGCCGTCTCGTATTCCTTATCAACTTTAACAAGTTCGCCGAGGATACCGATTACTTTCGACGACAGGCGCGGATCTTTATCCGTACTGGCAAGAAGCCTTCTTACCGACTCCTGATATCCTTCACGGCTCTTCTCCAGATCCTCCAGTGTCTTGATCGTAAAATCAGTATTGGAAAGAAGCCTCTGTTTCTTCTCCAGTTCGGCCGCGGCTTCGTTTTCTTTCCGTCTCATTTCGGCCATCTGGATCTGCTTCTCCGATACAGAAGACGCAAGTTCCGCCGTCTCTGTCAGAACTTTCTTCAGAAGTTCATCGGCTTCGGTTCTTCGCTTCTGTGCCTCATCACGCTCGGAGATCATGAGCATACGGTCTTCCGACAGGGACTTGATACGGGCTTCCTTGACCATCATGTCACCGGAAAGCTGAGATACCATTTCCCTGGCTTCGTAAATCTCCTCCGTCAGAATATCGATTTTCTTTCTCAGTTCAGATTGTTTCGCCTGAGTAGACGAAAGCTTATCCATCAGGGCCTGGTATGCCTTCTCTGTCGCTTCCTGCTCCCCGGTAAGATTACTCTTTTCTATCTCCAGCTTCCCGATCTTCTCCTTCGACTCCTGGATCTCTTCGTCGAGGCGCTCGATCTCGGAAGCATTCGCCTCATCGGAACCTTCTGCCGCACGGATACGGGCAAGAAGCTGATCATGTCTTTCTTTCAGGAGCAGCATCTGGCTGTTGATCTCATGGATCTTCTCCGTCAGATCGGATCTCTCCTGACGTGTATTCTCGATTTCTTCTTCAAGTGAAGCCGATCTCTCGGTCAGTTCCCGGTTCTCCGAACGGATCTTCAGCACCAGATCCTCCTGCACCTTGATCGCGTCGGCCAGAGACTGTCTCTCATCGGCACTCGCATCCAGGAATACCTTATTCCTGTCGATCATGCTCAGGATAAGGGCAATATCACCCTTCTTCCATTCATCATAAAGAAGGTGGTATTTCTTCGCTTTCTCCGCCTGCTCGGAAAGAGGCCCGATCTGCGCGGAGAGCTCGTTCAGAATGTCGTTAATACGGACCAGATTCTGCTCCGCGGCATTGAGTTTCCGCTCCGACTCTTCTTTTCTGGTCTTGAACTTCACGATACCGGATGCTTCTTCAAGTACCTTACGTCGATCTTCCGATTTCGTCGAGAGGATATCATCGACACGTCCCTGACCGATAATCGAGTATCCGTCTTTACCAAGACCGGTATCCATGAACAACTGCAGGATATCCTTCATACGGCAGTTGACATGATTGATCTGGTACTCACTTTCTCCGGACCTGTATAGTCGTCTGGTGATCTGTACCTCATAGTATTCGATCGGAAGGATCCCGTCCGAGTTATCCAGTGTCATACTGACCTCGGCGAAATTCATGGCACGGCGGGACTGTGTACCGTTAAAGATCACATCCTCCATCTTACTGCCGCGCAGTGTCTTCACGCTCTGTTCACCCAGCACCCAGCGGATCGCATCCGTAACGTTGCTCTTACCGCTTCCGTTCGGACCTACGATCGCCGTCATTCCCTTGTCGAACTCGATGAGAGTATACTCGGGGAAAGACTTAAAGCCTTGGATTTCCAGTTTCTTAAGATGCATGAACCGTCTCTTCCTTTTAATACTGAAGATACATTATAACACATTCGGCGCCACCGAAGCAGGAAACAGAAGGAAATCGGATCCGCACCGGATCCGTATAACGGCAGGAACTATTTCCAGTTCTCAAGAGCGAGGCGGGACGCCTCCTGCTCTGCCTGTTTCTTGCTTCTGCCCTCTGCCCGAACAACCTCGGTGCCGTCGATCAGCACGGCCACCTCGAAGATACGGTCATGAACAGGTCCTATCTCCCGCACGACCTCGAAGAGCACCTGATGCTGCGCATTCTTCATCTGGGCTTTCTCCAGAAGCTTGCTCTTATAGTCAAATACCAGATCTCCCTTCAGAGCCTGATCAATATATGGTGAAAGACAGCTCAGTACGACTTTCTTCGCCGCTTCGAAACCACCATCCAGATAGATCGCGGCAAACAGGGATTCCATCGTATCCGCAAGCGTCGAGATCTTCTCACGGCCACCGGTTCCTTCTTCTCCTTTCCCGAGGAAAAGCAATTCCCCCACGGACAGCTGCTCGGCCACCTTCGCCAGCGTCTTCTCGCACACGACCAGCGCACGATGCTTCGAGAGTTTCCCTTCATCCCAGGAGGATTTGCGCTTGTAGATCTCCTCCCCAACAATAAAATCGAGGATCGCATCGCCCAGGAACTCCAGCCTCTGGTTAGAAACGATGCCGAATTTCCGGTGTTCATAGGCGTATGTAGAATGTGTCAGGGCAAGAAGAAGGAATTCCTTATCCGAGAACGAATAAGCGATCTTCTCCTCAAGTATTCCGTGTTTTTCCGTATATGCTCTCTCCATATCACGTTCCCTGACCGAATGAATAACAATAGTATATCAGAAATACAGATCTCCTGAGCACCGTTCCCGAAATTTGATCGGCGCATCATCAAGATACGTAATGAAAAAATGTCTACATATTGAAACAAGGACTGTCTCTTCATGGAAGAGACAGTCCTTGTTGTCTTTAATGAGAAACCAGATCTTAGATTACGCCTTGCTCTTGATGAACTCGACTGCATCGCCAACTGTCTTGATGCGCTCTGCTTCTTCGTCCGGGATGGAAATGTTGAATTCCTGTTCCATAGCCATAACCAGCTCGACCATATCGAGGGAATCCGCATTCAGATCATCCACAAAGAGAGAATCCATCTGTACGCTATCTTCAGATATATTCAATTGATCCACAAGAATCGCTTTTACTTTCTCAAATACAGAATCAGATGACATATTGTTTAACCTCCTGTCAAATCGCTCTCTAGCAATCTTCATATATGTTTTTATCCGAAAGATACTTAATTGTCAATACATAAAACTAACAAAATACGTAAATATTTTGAAAATCAAACAATTATTTATTCTCTTTGAAGTATTTCAGGTTATTCAGAACGTAATCCAGGCCCGAAATGACGGTCATTATGACGCAGCAGAGGAAGAGGATATTGCCCACGATCTGCACATAATCCGTGATATCCGTAACGGCCGCAGAGGAAAAGATGGCATGGAAGATACGGACAAGAAGCGTCTCGAACATGAGATAGGTAATCGCAACCATCTGTGTCACGGTCTTGATCTTACCGATCATCTTCGCCGCCATGACCACACCCTGTGCACTGGCCAAAAGACGGATCCCCGTTACGGCAAATTCACGAAGGACAATGATACACACCCATACCGAAGAGATCCGGTTCAGATCCACCAGTGCGATAAGAACGGAGATGACCAGCATCTTATCCGCCAGAGAATCCAGGAACTTCCCGAGATTGGTGATCAGATTGTACTTCCTTGCGATCTTACCATCGACCAGATCCGTGATCGAAGCAATCACGAAAAGGATCGCGGCAACGATCATTCCATATTCATTAATAAAATTATTCCACGCTGCCGGTGCCCATGAACCGATATGTATCGGCAGCATGAACAGCAATATAAACGGAACCAGTATAATTCTCGTTAAGGACAGCTTATTTGGCAGATTCATCTTCTGTTACTCCTGTCAGTTCATAAGGCGTACACTCTAGGATCTTCACGTCCACCACATCGCCGATTTCCAGCGGATGCGTCGTAGATGCCACATAGATAGCAGGATCTACTTCCGGTGCCTCACTGTAGGAACGCCCCAAGTAGAATATACCATCATCGGCAACAGAATCAATAGTTACACGAACTTTTTTCCCGATTCTTGCCTGATTATAGGAAAGGGATATTTCCTGCTGAAGCTCCATCACCCGGGCATATCTGCGCTCGGAAACATCCTTTCTTACACGAGGATGCATATTGTAACCGAGCGTATTCTCTTCCGGTGAATAGATAAAGCAGCCCAGACACTGGAAACGCCATACTTTCAGCATCTTAAGAAGATTTTCGAAGTTCTTCTTTTTCTCTCCCGGGAACCCTACCATCACCGTCGAGCGGATCGCGATATCAGGAACCGCACGGCGGAGTTTCTCAAGTGTCTTCGTTATGGAAGCCGAGGTATCTCTTCTTCTCATCTTCTTCAAAACTTCGTCATCTCCATGCTGAACCGGAATATCCAGATAGTGAAGGACCTTCGGATTCTTCGCCATCTCGGCGATCAGTTCATCGGTGATCCCGTCAATATAGGCATACATAATACGGATCGAACGAACCCCCTCGATCCGGCTTAATTCAGAAAGGAGCTCGGCTAGTCTCCTCTTTCCATACAGATCACGTCCGTATCCGGTCGTATCCTGCGCCGCCAGGATGATCTCCCCGCAGCCTTTGTCTGCAAGGAATCTGGCTTCTTCCAATATATCTTCCATGGGTCTTGATGTATATTTCCCGCGGATACCCGGAATCGCACAGAATGCACATCCGTTCGAACATCCCTCGGCGATCTTCAGCCAGGCATAGGGACGAGTGGAGATCTCCCGATCGACCATCATATGATTAAGGCTTCCCGCCCTTCCGATATACGCATTCCAGTCAAACCGATCTTTTCTGAAAAGCTTGCCTACTACTTCGGATATATCCTGATAATGGGATGTTCCAAGAACCGCATCCACTTCCGGAAGGCTCTTACGGATCTCTTCCGGATATCTCTGAGACAGGCATCCCGTCACGACGATATATTTCAGTTTCTTTCCCGGTTTCTTAAGTGAGGCGACCTCAAGGATCGTATCGATCGCTTCTTTCTTCGCGCTCTCGATAAATCCGCAGGTATTGATGACCACAGCTTCCGCCAAGGAAATATCATCGACCATGGTATACCCGTCTTTCTTAAGGATCGCGGTCATACACTCGGCATCCACAAGATTCTTAGAACACCCGAGAGAAATCATCGAAACAGTATGCTGCATCGTTTATCCGTACCTGCCGTTTCTAAAGTATACAGGTTATTCTACATCATTTAGAAGTTTTCTGAAAGACGAGAGTGCTAACGAAGACGAATACCCACGGCTCTCGAGATAACGGATGGCTTTCGCCAGTTGCCGTTTCGTTTCTGATGGCTCCGTAGAGAAAGAATCCGCCGGGAAGCGGTCCCGGATCACATCCATGATCGTATTCTCATCGGCATACGCTGAATCGGACAGCACATCCGAGATCACATCTGATGCGACCCCCGCCGCCTCCAGCCGGGACGCGAGCTTCAATCGTCCCTCGGCTTTTGCACCGGAACGGGCGCGCAGGATCTTCCCGGCATAGCGGACATCATCTATGTATTTCTCTTCCGAAAGTTGTTCGATCACCTCTTCGATGACATCCGCATCATACCCTTTATCAGAAAGGAAATCACGGATCTTCCCGGAAGAAGAAACAGCGATGCCTATGTGGGCGATCGCTTTGTTTCTTGCATCACTATATTGCAGATCTCTGTCCATGAACAGATCTTCCTTAGCAGGATCAGACATCGATACCGAGGAATTCCTCGTCGTCATCCGAAGAAGTCTCTTCAGAAACTTCTTCCGGAGCCGCGTTACCCGAAATCAGAGCACGGATCTTCTCCTCGATTTCATCCCTTACTTCCGGATGCTCCTTCAGATACGTCTTTGCATTGTCCTTACCCTGACCGATCTTCTGGCCGTTATATGCGAACCAGGAACCGGACTTCTCCATGATGTCCTTATCGACTGCCAGATCAATGATACAGCCTTCCTTCGAGATACCCTCACCGTACATAATATCGAACTCGGCTTCACGGAACGGCGGAGCCACCTTATTCTTTACGACCTTCACGCGGGTATGGTTACCGATCACCTCACCACCGTTACGGAGAGATTCGACACGACGGACATCCAGACGGACTGATGAATAGAACTTCAGCGCACGGCCGCCGGGAGTGGTCTCCGGGTTTCCGAACATCACGCCGACTTTCTCACGGAGCTGGTTAATGAAGATACATACTGTACTGGACTTGCTGATGATACCTGCCAGCTTACGGAGTGCCTGGGACATAAGACGGGCCTGAAGGCCTACATGGGAATCCCCCATCTCACCATCGATCTCTGCCTTCGGAACCAGGGCCGCAACCGAGTCGATAACGACAACATCCACCGCACCGCTGCGGACAAGAGCTTCCGTGATCTCGAGGGCCTGCTCACCGGTATCCGGCTGGGAAACGATCAGTTCATCGATATTGACTCCGATCTTCGCTGCATATTCCGGATCAAGCGCATGCTCGGCATCGATAAAGGCAGCCGTACCGCCCTGTTTCTGGGATTCAGCTACGACATGGAGCGCTACAGTCGTCTTACCGGAAGATTCAGGTCCATAGATCTCGATGATCCTGCCCTTCGGGACACCACCGACGCCAAGTGCAATATCAAGTGTCAGCGCACCGGTCGGGATCACATCGACGACCATACCGGCCTGCTCACCAAGACGCATGACCGCGCCCTTACCAAACTGTTTCTCTATCTGCAACAAGGCCGCATCCAGCGCCTTCGCTCTCTCGCTATCTACCTTCTTCGATACATCCTGTGTAGACTTATTAGAATCTTTCTTAGCCATGTGAACCTCCCTGTCGAACATTCGTTCTATTGTCATTAATCTTAACAATACAATACCACAACGTCAAGTGCTTTTCGGGAAGAATTTTCGACATTTTCCGTCATTTGAAGCCGCTTTGTCGAAACTGTGTTCTAACAAAGAAAACCGCGGATCCATTGACCCGCAAGGATCAACGTCCGGTGTTCCCTGCCGGGGCTTTCTTCCTGCGGAAGAAACGTGCAAGATAGCGGTCATAGGCCATCTGAAGTTCTTCCATGTGAAGCAGAAATGCCGTAACGAAGTACAGAATGAATCCGGCCAGCGCCTGGGCGCAGAACCATGCCAGATGGAAGATCTTGCGTGACGGAGCAAACGGAACCAGGCTCAGAAGATACAGACCTCCCATCATGACCAGAAGGCATACCGCAGACTTCATGATAAACACCCGGATATTCTTCGGCGCCATACGCTTATAGCGATTGAAGACTACTGCGAGAAGAACCAGTCTTACCGCGCAGGAGATCGAATAGGCGATCGTGATCGACATCGGACCCATACCGATGGAAACAAACAGGAAACAAAGTCCGAAGTTAACGATCATGGAAACAATTCCGGCAAAGAGCGGGAATCTCGTGTTCTCGATCGCGTAGTAAGCCTGATTCAGAATAAATATCACTGATTGAAGCACGATCGAAGCACAGTAGCCGATCAGGAACATCGCTGCCATCTTCGCATTCTCGTCCGTGTAACTGGAAGACCACTGATACACGGCTTTTACCAGATCGAAACGAAGGATCAGGAAAATACCGGCGCATGGAACCGCGAGGAACAGGGCATTCTTAATGCTTCGGGACAGTAGGTCACTTACATCTTTATATTTCTTAGTGGAATAATACCCGGCCAGCGACGGAAGCATGACATTTCCGATTCCGACAGCGAAGATGCCGTAGGGCAGTTGCCAGAGTGTCGAAGCGTTATTCAGTGCGTAGATGGATCCCTCATCGAAGCGGGATGCAAAAGAATTGAGAAGCAGGATATTGATCTGTACGATCGATGCGGAGATCAGGATCGGTACAGCCAGTTTAAGCAATCTTCGGAATTCCGGATTATGGGTATCCAGCGAAGGTTTATAGTGGATCACTTCTCTTCTTCCCATATAAAGCTGGAAGATGAAGAACACCATCGCCGCAGCCATGATGCCGACACCGGTCATATACAGAGAATCCGGACGCGACGCACCAAGTGCTATGATCGCGATCAGAACGCCGATGTTATAGATCGTCGGCCCGAAGGCGGTCGATCCGAATTTCTTATAGGCATTCAGCACACCGATACATAGTGCGGCCAGCATCATGAAGAAGATCTGGGGATAGAGGGCGCGTGCCATATTTCCGGCCAGGCGGACCACTTCCGGGTTCTCGCCCTGATAGAATATCTTATACAGCTGATTCGAGAATATCTCGCCGAAAAGGATCACGGATGCAAGAATGACGCTCATCCAGGTGACGAAAACACTGACCCCTTTCCATGTCTTCTTTAATGTCTTCTGTTCAATGGCCCTGGAAAGAGTAGGCGTAATGGCCGACTGGATCGAGCCGCCGACGAGTAAAGCGAAGAAGAAATCAGGGATCAGAAATGCCGCGATAAAAGCATCGCGGTAAGTCGTATCGAAGACATGTGCCACCAGGATATTACGCAGAAAACTGGACCCCTTTGAGAAAAAGAGTCCAATGATCATGATCACCGTGGAGAAAGCAATGCTCCTCGTTCGGGTATTACCGGAAGTCCGGGTTTCTGCCCGAACTTCGCCCCGGGATGTTCCTTCTTCATGTTTTACAGGTCTGCCTTTCGTTTCACTCATGAAGTAGTCTCATCCGGATCATATTAAATGCGTGAAGCACCGCCACATGACGTACACGGCTTCTATTACCGCTTAAGTGTACTTCCTTTACCTCAGTTCCCTTCTCATCCGAGAGAGCAAGATAAACAAGACCTACCGGCTTGGCCGCGCTTTCTCCCGTCGGACCGGCAATACCCGTGATGGATACGGCGATATCGGTACCGAGGAGTTTTCTCGCGCCCTCGGCCATTTCCTGCGCGCATTCGCGGCTGACGGCACCGAGGTTGTCGAGAACATCGTCTGACACACCAAGAAGATTGGTCTTCACTTTATTACCGTAGGATACGACCGATCCCATAAATACCTGGGAGGCACCCGGGATATCTACGAATTCGGAAGAAACCATGCCGGCCGTACAGCTCTCTGCGAAGCTTACCGTCTTATTCTTCTCAAGAAGCAGATCGTAAGCGACCTGCTTGAGCGGACGGGTACCGATCTCGTAGATGCACTGTCCGAAGCGTTCCTTCATAACGTTAATGATCGGTGTGATGAGGTCTTTCTCCTCCTCTTCTTTGCCGATACGCTGTGTAATACGGAACATGCACTCGCCTTCCGAAGCATATGGCGCGATGGTCGGATTCGTCTGTGCATCGATAAGATCCGAGATACGCTCGGCGGCATCGGACTCACCGATTCCAAACAGATGTACGAACTGTGT